>Ga0114966_10002792_pt1 | contig 15472 bp, 10 predicted proteins | sample M_130207_XF_Meta_FD_87029 | JGI IMG/M metagenome (GOLD analysis project Ga0114966, IMG submission 87029) | Freshwater microbial communities from Lake Montjoie, Canada to study carbon cycling - M_130207_XF_MetaG | ecosystem: Environmental > Aquatic > Freshwater > Lake | place: Lake Montjoie... | reverse complement strand
CTGACGATTGATGCACACGTGACATGCCAATTCGAGCAACAGGTAAGGGCCATCTGTGGTCTCCCACTCGGTTCGACCGAGCAACGGTCACCCAGCGCGATGGCCAATCTGCTCGGTGATTTGTGGGAGCCTTGCAAACCGAACTGGTCGAGGCTGATGCAAAACCCCCAAGTCAAACTGCATCTCTATGGTAAACGCGAGCCGCGACGTGGACGGAAAATGGGGCACATTACAACTCTCGCGGAGGATCCGGCTGATGCCGAGCGAATTGCCCGAGAGGCACGATCTTCCCTAAGCCTGCGGTAATTCATGGCGATGCCGTGCGTTAAAAAACGAGGTGATGCGCCACAAATCCTACTACCAGTCCAAGATGTTTGTCGGTCCCAAAGATGGTGAACCGCCCCCAAAAACAACACTGCTTCCCCTGCGAACCGATGCCGCTCAACATGGAATTTTGTTTGCCAAAAAAAACGCGACGTCATGAAAATTGCGAGAGAGTCTCTCCGTTATTAACAGGAATCGTTTTCATTCAAGCACAAAAAATTGCTCAGGGTACTCACGATTGAAGACGTTCTCGCGTATGATGGTCAGCCCGTTGAGAAATTTACTTGGTCCTGTCATTCCCTTGGACCTGTATTTTTCTTGGAGTCTGAGTGGCGGTGTGCAATTGGGTCGACAAAATGACAAGAACAAATTCGTGCGGGTGTTTTCGCAATCCGCAGGTTCGAGAAAACACTGAGCGGTGGTGTTTTCTGAAACGAAAACGTCGATCCCCGTTGTCTGGGCAAATTGCGGCTTGGGCGATAGTAATTATTCTGCTTCCTCTCGCGGCATCGATTTCCCAGGCAGGGCCGCCGAAGATAAAACTTGGCTGGAACGGTGCCTGCTTTGCCGGCCGATGGGCTCCAATTGTCGTCGAGCTGAGTCACCTCCAACAGGGTTCATTGCAATTACACGTGACGTCACCCGATCCCGATGGGCATCGGGTGACGTATCTTTCACCGGTCGTTTCATTTTCCGAGTCCGCTTCTGAAACTGACGCGACAACCAAGACCCTTCGTGGCTATTGCAAACTGGGCCGACCGGTGCGGCGGTTTGCCGGATCAGAAGCCTCGACGAAATACTGGTTCGATCCAGAAATTGAGGTCCATGTCACCGCGGAGGATTCTTCAGAACCGGTGATTCAATGGAACTCAACGACGGTTGATGCATCATCCCGGCCAAAACTTCTTAAGGCGGGAACACGCCTGGTCGTCACGATTGGCAACCCACGTGGTTTCCCCGTTCGTGAAATGGCCTCCAGCCTGATGGTAGCCGAAGAGAATGCATCGACGACGACTCCCCATGAGGACTCTATGTCTGTCGTGGAGACAGAGATTGAGGAACTCCCTGTTGATGCTCTGGGTTACGATGGTGTGTCCTTGCTGGTCTTTGCCGGATCGAAGGCCCCCAGCTCTTCCCAGTCCGCTGCTTTGCGTGATTGGATTGTTCAGGGAGGGCGCGTTGTGATTTCTCTGCCGTCAAATCCGGAAGACGCGAGGAAGATGCTCGGACCGCTTTCGAGCTGGGTGCCCATGACGATTGATGATGAGCCGATGATTGTCCACGAGCTTTCGTTGCTGGAAAAATATGCGGGCCGCAATATTCGAATTCCGATACAGGGGAGAAAACCGATTCCAGCCGTTCGTGCGGAGGAAGGAGTCGTCCTTGTTGGGGACCGAGATAACGCGATTGTGCTGCGTTTACCCTATGGCTTCGGGTCCGTGACAATGATTTCTCTGGATCTGACCCGACCACCGCTCAGTGAGTGGAGCGCCGTTGATTCGCTCGGTCGTACGTTGCTCAATGACGTGACATCATCCGGAGAAATCCGGAATGACAGAAACACCAAACGCGCGCAACTCAGTTCCACAGGCATCACCGATATCGGCACTCAACTTCACGCCATTCAGGACGAGTTCAAAGGTGTGACGCGATCCTCACTATGGTTAGCGATGGGAGTGATGGGCTTGCTTCTCTTAGCCATTGGTCCGATGGACTATCTGTTGGTTCACGTGATATTGCGGCGGCCTCACGCAACATGGATCACCTTTCCTTTGTGGATCGCCGGGGCAGCCGTGTTCACCGCATACGGTGCCTCGCTTTGGAATGGAACAACACAACGAGTGAATCAGTTTCAGCTGATCAATATTGATGCCAAAAGTTCGGCCATCCGGACGAAACTATGGACAAACATCTACAGCCCGCAAACGATTTCGCTGTCGACGGTTCAAATGAGCACATCATTGTCCAAGTCTCATTCCCTCAGGGAGTCATCGCCCGGAAAAACTCGGTCGAGCTGGTCGGGAGTTGCCGAATCCGCTTTTGGTGGCATTTATCGCACCTCCGGAATCGAAATGGGCCGGAGTCATTATTCGCAATCGCCAGAGCATCAGCTGAACGAGCTACCGGTTGTTCAATGGTCCTCAAAATCGCTCCTGACGGAGGAAACAGGATCCGCGACATCACTTGTCTCCAGCGAACTTGTCGGATCCCTTTCCGGCCGATTAACTGGAACGCTGACGCATCGTTTACCGGGGACGATTGAGGATTGGTTTCTGGCCTACGGCAATCGAGTGTACCGGCAAAGCAAGAGTCGGGACGATCCCGCGACGATCTCTCTAGCATCACGTCAACTCTGGCGTGTCGAGCAACCCAACGTTTTCCAACGGGATCTGCGGTCGTTCCTGATTGGCCAAGTCACGGTTGCAATACGGCAGGCAGATTCTAACCTGGAAAATTTGAGCCACCGGCAAACGACTTACGATCCGCTGTCGTTAAATGCTCAAGACTTGGCTCGAGCGTTGACGTTTCACGAAGAATCCGGAGGGACGAAATATACCGGTCTAACAAACCGATTGTTATCCGACGAAGATTTATCGCACCTCTTGAAGCTCAACCGAGCGATTCTTTTCGGTCGCTTGAAGGGGGCGGCAAGTTCCGTTCAGATTTCCGCGAGCAAGGAACCGTCTCAAGACGTAACACCGAATCGCGAATTCACGTTTGTTCGAATCGTTCTCCCCGTGACGAAGATCCGCGAGGTTCCTCGACAGCTCGAAAGTTTGGATCCAGACAAGCTTTAGAAAAGACGCACACACTCCGACGTGCGTCCCCGAGCTAATGCCGACAGAGTTTACAATGCAGGCACTCTTTCTCCCATCCATTCCGCACCTTTCTAATTGATATCCCTCCCATCATGATTGAAACTCGACAACTGACGAAGCGTTATGGCAATCTGATCGCGGTCAATGAAATTAACCTCTCGCTGAAGGAGGGGGATGTCTTCGGCTTTATCGGGCCAAACGGCTCGGGCAAGACGACTACCATGCGGATGATCGCAACACTTCTCAGTCCGGACTACGGCGAGGCCTACGTCTGCGGGCAGTCGATCTATACCAACCCCCGTGAAATTCGCCGCCTCGTGGGCTATATGCCCGATTTTTTCGGCGTCTACGACGATATGACCGTCATTGAATATCTGGAGTTTTTTGCGGCGGCCTATCGCATCAACGGACCGAGCCGGCGAAAGGTATGCGAGGAAAAACTGGAACTCGTCGATATGGCGTTTAAACGGGATGCGATGGTGAATCAGTTGTCTCGGGGCCAGACCCAACGAATTGGTCTAGCCCGCACATTACTTCACGAGCCTCAAGTGTTGTTGCTCGACGAACCCGCTAGCGGACTCGATCCACGTGCCCGCATCGAAATCCGCAATCTCTTGAAGAAGCTCGGAGAGATGAAGAAGACGGTGATTGTCTCCAGCCATATTCTCCCGGAATTGGCTGATGTTTGTACTCGAGTGGGCATGATTGAAAAAGGCAACCTGATCGTCGATGGCTATGTGGACGAAGTGATGCGCAAGGCGCGGCAACAGTTGATGCTGCAAATTCGCGTTAAGGACCGACAAGAAAAGGCCGCTGCGTTGTTGTCTCAACACGATTCCATCGACAAAGTGGATATTGTGAGGGGAACAATTGAAGCCACGCTCAAGTCTGAAACAATGGACTACAGTGAACTGCCCACTCTTCTCATCGAAAACGGTTTTCAGGTCACGCTGTTTCGAGAAGAAGAGGTCAATCTCGAAACGGCGTTCATGTCGCTGACAAAAGGGTTAGTACAATAATCGGTCTGTGTCCGTGTTTTGTCTTGGAATGCAGTCTCAATCGGCCTCCGAAGGGATTGACTTCCCCTGCGGATCGATCGAGGGTTGATTGAGTTCTGCGGCAAGCTCAGCCTGTAGGTCAACGCTGAGAAAGTGTTCGATACGCTCGGCTGTTGCATGAAGTTGCTCGTGGGGCAGATCAAAGTGCCTAGCCATGTAGGACTCCCACAATCGATGAGAACGAACAACGCCGGTTGCCAATCGACGACCTGAGTTAGTCAACTCATCACCCGCAGAGGTCACTCGAATCAGCGATCGATGCAACAGGTTTTGACGGCCAAGCCACTTCGCCCAGCCGGCGCGCGGTGATCGCTTTCCGGCAATTTTCTCGATCGATTGGCGAACGTCCGTTCTCCAGCCTGCGATATCAAGATGCGTCCGCTTCGATTCTTCTCGGCGATACAACTGACCAAGAAAATCCTCACTGGCTATCCGTACCTGCAGTCTCAATCGATCAAAAATCGCGCGAGCCAACCCGTGTCGAGGGCTCGCAATAACGGCCAGCAGAAAAAGAATGCCGGTCGTGACCGCCATCATTCCGGCAGTGCTCGCATCTTCGATATTTCGCAGACCAATTCGCGAACAGATGATCGCCGGAAACGTCAGCGCGGCTGCGTGGCCAGCAAGTGCTCCACAGCCGGCGATTAGTGGGGCGAGAACCAAGAGAATCGACAGCCGATCGGTGAATAGCCGAGCGGTGGCTGCCGGTACGATCAGCATCGCAATTACAAGAATGGAGCCGACGGATTCAAATGCCGCAACGACCGTGGCGGCAGTCACAGACATCAACACCAGAGAAATCACAGTCGGTCCCAATCCCATGGACGCGGCCAACTCCGCATCAAACGTTGCCAGCCGCAATTCTTTGAAGAACACAACGACCAGAAAACTATTGCACAAAAACATGGCGGCGTTCACAACGACCCCACGCGGAATGTTGGTTCCCGCGAGAACGTCAGTCACGGTTGTTTCTAAATTGCCGTACAAGACACAGTCGGCATCAATGTGGGCGTTGTGGGCGAATAACCGAATCAGCAACAAACCCAAGGCAAACATTGATGTAAAGACCACACCGAGTGCAGCACTACGATCAATTCGACCGCAACGCTGAATCAATTCTGAGAGGAACGCGGCCACGACACCGGACAACGCGGCGCCAAAAAACAGCATCAATTGACGTCGTGCGACGCGAACCAAATCTTCAGCCGCAACATACTCACTCTGGTCAAAATTCGTTTTCGAGAGGCCGGAATTCGCCTGAGCGGGCGACTGAGAAAACATATTGAAACTCAGAAATGCAACGACAATTCCGGGTAATACGGCGTGACTCAACGCGTCTCCCAAGAGACTCTGTCTGCGGAGAAATAACCACACACCCGGCAAGGCACACGCCATCGCCGCCATCGCACCCGTCAAGGCAATCCATGTATCAAAGGCTTTCCAGTCGGAGAGACGCTGGAGGAATTCAGAAATCATGGGGATGCCTCTTTAACAAACCCGCCACACTTTGTGGATCGTGAAAACGCCGAATAAACGATGCCGTTCAGGCAAGGATTTTCAATTGTTGAGTGCATCGAATGTGTGTTGTGATTCATTTATTCGTGCGGACTCTCTGGAATCTTCACACATGCAATCCGTTGATCAAGCAACGATTCCAGTTGCTCGATCAACGCCGGTTCAAGTACATGTTCAATCTGATCCGCCTCTCGGTCGACACGACTAGGGGCCGTATCGGCAAAGTGGATCAAATACAGTTCCCACAGCCGATGATTTCTGGTGGCCCGTTTTGCTCGACGGGCCCCGGCATTCGTCAGACGAACGTGGTTCTCGGCATCAAGGCGGATGAGGGATTCGCGTAGGGCACCCGCCAACACTCGGGCGAATCGGGGTGCCGACCAGGTTCTACTGCCAAACAACGATTCACGCGAAATCGGAATCGCGGTCAGATCGCGATCCGCTGCCGCCGTCATTGTCGCAGGACTGATTGACAAATTGTTCCCCATTTCGGTCCGCTCTGCAACGCTCTCAATCACTTCAAAACAGGCACGCAGCAGGTCGATTTGGCCGATGTGAAGATGCGTCTCCCGCTGTTGCAGCCATTGCCATACCACGCCGCGCTGCCAGCCCCAAAGCAGGCTCACCGCGAAGATGGCCGTTCCGGCGAGGACAATGATGGCTCCGGCAGCGAGGTTGGGTACGCAGGCGCTGGCAACGATTCCCACCGCTGCGCTCAAGGCACCGATCAAACCCGAGATGACAACCATCGGCCCCAGTCGATTCGTCCAGAATCTTGCAGCCGTGGGCGGGATGACCAATTGGGCCACCACGAGCAGCAACCCGACGCTAGGAATCCCGATCACCGTGACGACAACGACGAGTGATGTCAGCAAGAGATCGAGCCTGGCCACGGGCCAACCGAGCACGGCCGCATAAGACTCGTCGAAGCACAGCACAGAGAATTCCTTGTACATCGCGCAGCAGACGACAAGCACCAAGACACTGGCGATCACAATCGAGGTCACGTCGCTCTCTGTGAGTGCAGCTGCCTTACCGAAGATGAACTCGTTCAATCCGGCGCTGCCCGTTGGTAATCGCTGTATAATGGTCAGCAAAACGATACCAAATCCGAAGAAAATGCTGAGCACAATTCCCATCGCAGCATCTTCCTTGATCAATCGAATGCGTTGAATGAGCCGTGTTCCTAACAACCCTCCGGCCGCGGTCAGACCGGCACCGGCCAACAGCCAATGCGGTGACTTTCCAGACCCCGGGGTGAGTGACTCCAAAATCAAATAGGACAATCCGATTCCCGGTAATGCGGCATGGCTGGCGACATCGCCCACGAGTGCTTTTTTTCGCAGGAGCATGAATGCCCCGACCACTCCACCACAAACTCCGAATAGAACCGTCCCGAGCAGCACGACGCGCGTATTGTAATCCTGTAACGTCAGGACTCGCAGGAGGTCGTTCGCCGCAATCATCTTCGTCGCTCCGTTACTCTTTCAGGGCGTCTCGCTCGCAACACGCGTTGAACAAGGTTCAAGCATTCCTCACGTGTCTCGCGTTGCGTTTGAGTCAGGACCTGCTGATATTTCAGATGCAACCGGTGGCCGGTTCTCTCGGCTCCAATCTATTTGCCGCTCATCCGATGTCCGACCTGATCAAGCAACGCCAATTTTCCGCCGTAGGTCCGTCTCAGATTTTCCGTAGTAAAGACTTGCTCGACAGGTCCGGAGGCGATCCGACGCATGTTCAGCAGCAACACCTCATCGAAATACTCGGTCACCGTCTGCAAGTCATGGTGGATCACGATCGCCGTCTTGCCAGCCGTTCTGAGATCGCGTAGTAGTTCGACGATGGCCCGTTCTGTGGCGGCATCAACTCCGGCGAATGGCTCATCCATGAGATAAAGATCTGCCTCCTGAACGAGAGCTCTGGCGAGGAAAACTCGCTGCTGTTGACCACCGGAAAGCTGGCTGATCTGCCTTGAGGCAAACTCTGCCAAACCCACTCGCTCCAGTGCCGCGAGTGCTTGTTTCCGGTACCGACGTGACACCGGTTGAAACCAGCCAATCTGACGGTACAGGCCCATGACGACGACGCCAAGTGCGTCAATCGGAAAGTCCCAATCCACGCTTGTCCGCTGAGGAACGTATCCGATTCGCGACCGCATCTCGCGATAGGTTTTTCCGAAGAAGGATACATCACCTGATGCGCGGGGCACCAGTTCCAGAGCCGCCTTAATCAACGTGCTTTTCCCCGCACCGTTCGGGCCGACGATCGCAACAAGTTTCCCAGCCGGTGCGTCGTAGTCCACATCCCATAAGACCGGCCGGCCACGATAGGCGACCGTCATGTCGTGGATTGTAAGAGGCGGAACACTCATTCGACTTCCCTCTGAAAAACAATTGATCGCCAATCGTCAGAGGCAGAGTCGCAGGAACCATATTCGGTCGTCGTCGCTCGAAACTCATGCCGAGGTCTACGAATCTTCTGAGACTCCACCGGTGCGTCACAACATCTTCGGCGGATCTCCGCCGGTCTCCACCCAACGACCTGCGTGACGATTTCATGAACGCGATTCCTCCATGAGCCGGCCACTCCATCATCCCCTGTGGCGCGGTTCATTCTGTGACCCCTTCCGTAGGCACGTTCTGTAAGGAATGGCCACTCAGTTTTCCGTGAAGTCCCCCCGCGGGAGCCGTACCTCCGAGAGCGCGAGTGATTGTCGTCGCATTGTGGTCGATCATGCCGAGATAAGTCCCTTCGTAGGTTCCCTCTCGTCCCATCGCATCCGAAAAAAGCTCGCCTCCAATGCGAACCGTCACACCACGTGAAGCAACCCCCTCAATCACCGCTTGGATATTTTTCGCATTTACACTCGACTCAACAAAGATCGCCGGCAATTTTCTCGCCACGAGAAAATCGACCAATCGATTGACGTCGAGAACGCCTGCTTCCGCGACTGTCGAGATGCCTTGGACCGACATCACCGGAATGCCATAGGCCTGTGAGAAGTACCCAAAGGCATCGTGCGCCGTTACCAGAACGCGATGCTTTTCGGGGATTGAGGCGATTGAAGCCTTTGTGTACTCCTCTAAGCGATTCAATTCCAAGAGGTATCTCGCCGCGTTCCGGTGATATTCAAGGGCGAGAGCCGGATCAAGTCCGGCTAGTGATTCGGCGACATGCTGGACGCACTCACTCCACTTGGCGACTTCCATCCAGACATGTGGATCGGGATGAGTTGGCGACCCGGAAAACGTCCGAAGATCGGCCCGGTCAATCCGCTCAGTCACGGCAAAAACTGGCTTGCCAGCGTGTGCTAACTGCTCGAACGTTTGGCTCATGCGTCCTTCAAGAATTAAGCCGGAATAAAAGACAATATCCGCTTCGTAGAGTCGTTTGACGTCTCCTCGCGTCGGTTTGAACAAATGCGGATCGCCACCCGCTTCAATCAGGCCAGACACCTGCCCGTAGGAGCCGACGACTTGCCGTACGATGTCTGTGACCATTCCGGTGGTCGTAATGATTTTTCTCGAAGGGATTGTTGATTCGGTTTTTTTTTCTGCGGTGGCCGAGGCCGCAGTCCCTTCACGTTGAAACGTGGTTCCACCGCAACCAATGAGCAGATTTAGAAAGAAAATCAGAACAGAAAAAACCCCCGACGCTCGGGCAAACGGCTTCATCAGGTGAACTCCGATGCAGGGTTCAGGGAAACACAGATTGAGCTGCTGAGGAACGTTGTCGTGATCAATAAAAATATTTATTTTTATTGATCAAAATATAATCATAATTCTGTTTTCTGTCAATCAGCACTCGTACTTTGGAACTATTCATTCGCGACGACACCGGTTGCGAGATTTCGGACACGTTCGACCTTCGCGTCCGTAGCGCCCTGGCACTAGAAGTCCGCACTGCGGCTGTTGACATCAATGTCCGTCGTATGATGGAGCGAGGTCGCTCGGCACGACGCAATCCACAACCTCTTTCCGGCACCGAATCCGTTGAAATACTTCCATCTGCGGCGATCGTCGAGCGAATGGGAAGGTGATTTCTGCGGACAGACGTTCAGCAGAATTTCATTCGACGCCATGAATTTGTTTCAAGACCGGATTATTCACATTGTCCAGCCTATGTAAAGCACGCATGCTTACTGATCCATAAATTCTACGCAAACGAATCAAGCTGCCGACTCTTCTTGGTCGATCATAAGTCGCACTCGAAAATTTATTGGAATCCTGAATCACGAATATGGAGCCGTTTCGATGGCGATCGATTTTAATGATTTTTACCAACAATCGACTCAAGTTCTTTGGGCTGAGCAGACCCTAGCAGTCCTTCGACAGCGGGTTGCCACTTTTTCAGATCACCAGTCTCGTTTGAAGCGATTTTGCCACGAATGGCATCAAACAACACTTCAGCTTTCAGAACAACTGAGACAGCGAGTGGACGAGTTAAATTCGCGGATTGCCCCTTGGATGCCTCAAGAAAATTCGCCGCACTTGACTATCGTCTCTGCTGCAGATGAAACGGTATCGTGATTGTGACACTTCGTCGGTCGTCGGTCTCAGTCACTTCTGAGAATCACGTGCAATCGCGACGGCCAAATCCTCAATTGCTTGTTGGTTTAGCTCCGAATTGTGAGACATCAGCCATTCGACGTCTGTGCGAGCCTGATTCCATCGCTGCGTCTGATGACAGATGACGGCGCGAATAAAACGGTCGCGAGCGGATTCGGGATTGAGCAACAAAATCGCCTCAATGTATGGCAGCATGCGTTCGGGATCTTCATCCGTTGCAGCGGTCCCAAAGAGGTTTCTGAGCATTCGTTCGAGGATCGCGCGTGGAGTCGATGTGTTGAGATACGAGTCGGTCCATGGATCGTCACTGAACGACTCAAACTTAGATCTCGCCTGATTTTTGGAAAGTTGTTGGCCGCGTTCAAAAACATCAATCAGTTGGGAATCTCCCTGCTGCGGCTCGTGTCGAACAATGAAGTGTCGTGGCATTCCAACACCGACAACACGCACGTCGAGGCGTCGAGCCAGTTCCATATACAACACAGACAACGTAATCGGCAAACCTTCGCGATCGTCGAGTACTTCGTTCAAATAGCTGTTTGATCGGTTTTCATAGTCCGTTCGGCTTCCATGGAAACCCTGCTCTTCAAACAGATAACGATTGAGCGAGGCCAACCGTTCCTGTTCCGTGGTGTCTTTGGAAAAACCAACCACAACACGTCGGGCGTGACGTTCGACGTCTTGAACATAGGCCTCCACATCCAATTCGGGATTGTCCAGTTTGGAAATCAACAATCCCGCGCGTAGCAAATCAATATTTTTTTCGTCCTCTACCGACAACACCTTCTGCAATTCCGCGAGAGTCCTGCGGAGTTGAAGACCCTGCGCATGTTGTCTGACACGGCCGGCCTGTTGTTCCAGCCTCTGGGCGAGCTGTTCGAACAACTCGATCGCGGCGGGTTCGTCCAACGTAGCGTCCTCTGTGGGGAGCGTTTTCGTCGAAAACGGCAGAACCGCAGTTGTCGTCAGTTGGTCGACGACTTGGGAGACACGTTCACGAAGTTCCATCGAGGGTTTCGCCGAAGCGAGGCTGTCACCACACTGAAAGTTTCTAAACTCAGCCTCCGTCTGCCGAAATTTGCACAAACCGATGCGTCCCGATTCCAGTTTGGAGTCGGTGACATCGATCACTAGTTCCTCATTGAGATAGCACAGGAATCGATCTTTCTCGACGCGTACCTTCAAAGAATTCCAGCCAGACTTGTGGAGTGACGGAGATCGGACCTCCTTCAGCACATTCCAAGAAAAGACATCCGGGCCATCGAATCGACTCAACCGAACGGCGCCATTGCTGGGGTAGAATCCGTAATGCCGGTCTGCACCATCGGATTGAAATACGAGGCCGGCAGCACCCTCATTCGGCGTCATTTTCACCTGAACAGCGATTTCGAAAGTGCCACTGAAGACCGGATGTGTCGAGAGGCACAAGGCACGGCCTCCGAGACCAACACCGATGTCGCTCACGAAAATTCTTCCTGAGCGTTGCCGCCATCGGCAACCGGGAAGAACAGTCCACTCCTCGGGATCGAGGACGCCTATCGTCAGCCAGCGGCTGATCGGAATCGGATTGGGATTTTCTAACAGCGGCTTGAGGGCATTGATCGGCATGGCAAATCCAAGATTCTCAGTTTTCATCGATTTCAACGTCAAAATTCCCTGCACGCGTCCCTTCATATCGACCAATGGTCCGCCACTATTACCCCGCTCAATGGGCAGAGCCACTTGAAACATCACTCGACCTTCAATCTCTCGTCTCGCAGACAGGACGCCACTGACAATACTCCTTTCCAAGCCAATCGGATTTCCCACCGCCATGACGGATTGTCCCTCCTGCAAGTCATTTGAATTTCCCAGCGGAAGTGCGGGTAGGCCGCTGGCTGCAATTCGAAGAATCGCAAGATCATGTGACCGCTCGGTTGCGTGAATGGCGATGGCATCAAATTTCCGGCCATCTTGCAGCTCAATTTGAATGGAACGTGCCTCGCCGATGACGTGCATGTTGGTGGCGATCAGTCCCTCCGAATCGATGATGAATCCCGATCCTAGTCCCTGTCGTTTCCCGTCGCGACCGAGAAATGTCACGACGACGACAGACTTCTTCAACTGCGGGGCCAGTTGTTGTACCGTTTGGTCGATGACATCAGACGGCCCTTTTTTGTTGTCGTCTCGCTCGTCCGCGGAAGCGATCGCAATCACACAGAATAGACTGGCAAGAATAAAACTCTGCCTGAGACGAATCATGCCTAGACTCCATGGCGGGTGAAGAACATTGAGAGTCAATGTCGATCGACGGTGAAAATCCGCGGCTGTGTCAGGGAAGGCTCTGTCGCGGAGGAAAACAGGCGTAGCGCAAATTTTAGGAATCGCTAACGCCAGCGTCCATGTGGTCGCTGCTGCCGTGTACCGAAAACTACTGGAAGAGCGTCCCCGTTGAGATCTCAGGTCGTAGGCGCAATTCGCCACTCACAAGCATTCGCCAATGAAAACTGGATCGGATCGGCTCGCATTAACTCAGAGATTTGGCCTGCGGGGTGGCTCATGGATGGCCAAAATGATCGTCTACGGTGACCGTTTCCGCTCGATCCGAATGATGCTGCATCGAAGTGGCGGCTTTCTGGTCGCCATTGCCTAGGAATTCAGCCTCACCTACAAAGGGAGCCGATGTGGGTCGGATCGCCGAGTAAAATCGATAGGCTGTGAGTGCAGACCTCTGAACGACGTCACCGAATCGGCGCCTCCGTCTCAATTTTCAATTCGGCCGATGGCAAGACAAAAGACGGAAATTCGTTTGACCACATGGGGCAAAAACAGAAGCGGGTCGATCTGGCTTAAGCATGGGCTGCGATCTTGTTCTTCACAGACCAATCCCTCTTTCCCTCAGAAAACCAGCTTCTCAATCCCATCGGATGACTCGCTCGCTGCGTCTTGTCTCACCGGAAGAAGATCGGACTCGCCATGGCACATGACCCTCCCCCTCACATACGATCGATTTCGCAAGTGGAGCTTTTCTGGTTGTGGGGCGCGGTGCTATTCGGTTTGATTTTACGACTGAGTTTCCCCACGAGAATGGCCATCGAGCACTTTGATGAGGGTGTTTACGCTTCAAATATTTGGTTCGGATTCAATCAGGGAGGGGAGTATCCCTCGCGGCATCTGTATGCACCGCCACTCCTTCCGATGGCGATTGAGTGGACGATGATCGTTGCCTCGTTGTGCGGTATCCAACCGACGGGATTCATTCCGATGATTCCCTGCCTGATTGCGGGGCTTGCTACCATTCCCTCAATCTGGTGGATCGGCCGCCGCTGGTTCGGACCGAGTGCCGGAATTGTTGCCGCATGGTTTGTTGCAACGAGCGACTTCCATGCGTGTTACAGTCGAGCGGCCCTGACGGATGTCCCTGTTTGTCTCTTCATCCTTTGGGGCGTGTATTTTATTTGTCAAACTTTGCAAACCGGAACGCTGCGCAACAGTCTGCTTGCCGGCCTCTTCACAGGATTGGCCTGGTGGACGAAGTACAATGGCTGGCTACCGCTCCTGATTGGGCTGTTCGGAGGTATGGCATGGCAGATCTCAGGACCACGCCACGAAAGATGCCTGCGATTGGCGGCCACCCGCTGGCTATCGGTCGCGGCCATCGCATTTGCTATTTGGTCTCCGGTCTTGTGGGGACTACAAAGCCATGGCGGCTATTCGGCCGTGGCGGCTAATCACCGGCAATATGTCGTCGGTTTCCGCGGGTGGGGAATGGCAGCGTTGCAGCAACTGACGAATATCGGCCTCTATGACAATTGGTTTAGTTTGTTGACAGAACCGTGGTTACTGCCGACGCCTCAGACTGTTGAAACCAACAAAACAATCCACCAGCCTGACCGTCTCAACAAAATCTGGGTGATCGCAACCCCTCTTGTCTTTCTGCTAGTGAGCGGTGTCACTTACGCCTCTTTGCTGATCAGAAAATGGTCCGAATTAAGGAACGCAGGAGTGTGGACTTCGCTGGCATGGTTCGCCGGAATGAGTCTCTCCACGCCCTTGTACCACCCGTATCCGCGATTGGCCCTGCCTTGGTTGATAGGATGCTGGATCGGTGTCGCATTGTCTCTGCAAATGCTGCGAAACCCCCGTTTCGTCTTGAGATTGGACAAGAGCGGGAGCAACGCGTTATGGACACCAGCACGGGTGGAGTTGGTGGTCATCGGTTGGCTCGTTGTTTGTGAAAGCACCCGCTGTGGATTGGGCACGGCACATGCATGGGCAGACCGTACCCACGTCGCATCCATGGGGACTCAGATTGCATCAAAAATACAGGAACTGACAAAAAATTCGGGTTTTCCGCCCGAGGAATCGATCATCTATGTTTTCGGCGAACCGGCGATGGCCTTCACATTAAAATCCAGAGGATTCCCTTTGGTAGTACCAATTCAACACTTGCGATTCCTTTCGTCATCTCATCCACGTCCGGTGTTTTTCGTGTATTCAGATCGCGCATTGAAATCCGCGACATTTCAGGAAGAATTGATGCGTCACAGAAACGACTTCGAAATCATTGAGACACAAAACTTGAAGAAAAGTCCGCTTGTGCTTTTCGATGACTCAGACACATCAGGAAATCAACGGATCAATCAGGATATACTGGCAAACGTCTCTGTCTGGATCGGACGTGTGACTCGCTGACGTGTTCGGACGTCGCATCTTCATTCGCCAACTATTTGTGTCCGGTCAGCGGACCTTTATTTTCTGTTACGCAACTTCGTCTTGTCGCGTTCTCCTGTTCAAAGTTATAACTCTGGCTTGTTTGCGATCCGGTATTTAATCCTCTCTCGTTCGTTCTTGGCTTTTGAATCGAACGAGTCTTAATTATCAAGGGAAGATTGTCATGGACGACTTCGGAACTCAAGAACCGTCACGCCGTCGACTAGGACGTGGTTTGAATGCCTTGCTGGGCATGGCCCCGACAGGCCCGTCGACCGAAGCAGAGCCGGGAACCTCATCCACCATCTCCGTTGATTTGATTGATCGCAATCCGTTTCAACCGCGTCACGAGTTTGATCCGGCCGCTCTGAATGAGTTGGCTGACAGTATTCGTCAGCATGGTGTCTTACAACCAGTGCTCGTCAGATCTGCTGGCGGCGGCTATCAACTCATCGCTGGTGAGCGACGTCTGATAGCCGCCAAGAAAGCCGGATTG
>Ga0114966_10002790_pt1 | contig 15480 bp, 11 predicted proteins | sample M_130207_XF_Meta_FD_87029 | JGI IMG/M metagenome (GOLD analysis project Ga0114966, IMG submission 87029) | Freshwater microbial communities from Lake Montjoie, Canada to study carbon cycling - M_130207_XF_MetaG | ecosystem: Environmental > Aquatic > Freshwater > Lake | place: Lake Montjoie... | reverse complement strand
GGGTGTCCAGCGACAACGATGGTTCCGTCCGTTCCCCCCTTTAAAAAATCTGCCTGAGTATCCAGCTTGAGAGCGCCCTTCACTTTTTTAGCCTCGGTGCTGTGACAAGGATAACAATGCTCTACGAAAATAGGGCGAATCCTATTCTCGAAAAATGCCAAGCCCTCGGCTTTGGTCAAATCCTTGGCGGTGCCAACCCAACTGCTGCAGGCCAATGCCAAACCTCCGACCCCGAGCAGTCGGGCATTCAAACGGCAAATCATGGCGAAGCCCAAACGTAAGGTCATTTCAAACGAGTAGTGAATGCAGATTACTAAACACTCCTACAATAGCCCCCAGAACACAACCCAGTTTTATGGGCTGATGAATTTTCGGATAAATCGGGCCAAGCGCACCATGAGATGGGCAGAGATGCCCAAGCGGTTGCGGCGTTTGAGAGATGCACCCGCTGCTTGGAGTTGCTCGACCACTTTAATACGACCGAAAAGCGAGGCAAACATGATCGGAGTCATACCCCCACCGTTGTCTGCGTCGGGGTCGGCACCGTGATGCAGAAGCAGGCCGACGATTTCTGTTTCACCCTTGAAGGCAACGCCCCCGAGTGGCGTTTGGCCACGATCATTCCGCCGCTCCGGATCCGCGCCTGCCTCCAAAAGCATTCGGGTGCTCTCCCGATGCCCGTGGTAACTGGCCAACATCAGCAAGGAATTCCCCTTGCCGTCAGTCAGATTCACAGGCAACCCCGCGTGGATCATTGCCGCTAAAGGCTCCGTCTCGCCTAGACGTGCATGATCCAAGGCGATTTGCTGGAGCTCCACATAACGGTGCTCCTCTGCTTCCGTGAGTGCGACAGTCATCAGACTGGCTCCCCTTTAACCTTGAGCTGCGTTGTTTTTAATTCCCAACACTCTGGCGACTCCTGCGGCGTAGGCAGGATCCGCCTTGTGGAAATGGACGAGCTGACGTTGCACGATCTCCTCGGGGACTCCAGCCATCGTCGCCGCGATATTCCCAAACATTCGCTCTTGGGCATCCGGTGCCATCAATCGGAAGAGGTTGCCGGGTTGAGTATAATCATCGTTCCCCACGCGGTGGCTGTAACGGTCTGCGTCTCCCGAGATGCGAAGAGGTGGCTCAGCAAGATGCTTCGATTCCGTCGGGCCGCCAAAACTGTTCGGCTCATAATAAGCCTCAGTGCGAGGCGGCGCATCGAAACGCATCGACCCGTCAGAATGATAATGATTGACCGGCACTCGCGGCCTATTCACGGGCAGCATCTCGTAATGAGTACCCACACGGTAACGATGCGAATCAGCGTAGGCAAAAATTCGAGCCTGAAGCATTTTGTCCGGCGAAAATCCGATCCCGGGCACAATGTTCGAAGGACTGAAGGATGCCTGCTCGACCTCTGCAAAATAATTCTCGGGATTGCGATTCAACTCGAGCACGCCCAAGTCAATCAGCGGATAATCGCTGTGCGGCCAAACTTTCGTCAAATCAAACGGATTCAGATGATACGTCTCCGCCTCGAGCTCCGGCATAATTTGGACCTTCACATTCCAGCGCGGAAAATCTCCCTTCTCAATCGACGTAAACAAGTCGCGCTGCGAACTCTCACGATCAGAAGCGATGACCTTATCGCCTTCCTCATTGGTCCAAAATTGGATGCCTTGTTGAGTTTTGAAATGGAATTTGACCCAAAACCGCTCCCCTTGGGCGTTGAGGAAGCTGTAGGTATGGCTGCCGTAACCGTTCACATGACGATAACTTATAGGCAGGCCACGATCCGACATCAAAATCGTCACCTGATGCAAACTCTCGGGACTGAGCGACCAAAAATCCCACATCGCGGTCGTGCTACGAAGGTTGGTTCGCGGGTGACGTTTTTGGGTGTGGATAAAATCGGGAAACTTATAGGGATCACGCACAAAAAATACCGGAGTATTATTGCCCACCAAATCCCAATTTCCTTGGTCCGTATAAAATTTTAACGCAAACCCACGCACATCCCGTTCGGCATCCGCCGCGCCGTGCTCACCCGCCACAGTCGAAAAACGGAGGAAACATGGGGTCTGCTTTCCTACCGCTCCAAATACGGAGGCTTTGGTGTAGCGAGTCAGGTCATGGGTGATGGTCAACGTGCCATACGCTCCGGAACCCTTGGCATGAACCGTGCGCTCCGGAATCCGCTCACGATTTTGATGAGCCAACTTCTCGATGAGTTGGTAATCCTGCATCAAAAGCGGGCCTCGTGGGCCGGCAGTGAGCGAATTCTGATTATCAACAATAGGGTTGCCCGCTGTGGTAGTCAGCGGCTTCGGTTCAATCGATTTATCGTGCATGGTACGTGATCCAAACTTCTTCATGCACCTTACCCTCTCGGACTACAATTGTCGAAATACTTATGTGTCGGAAATCGTGGGAATTGTCGGCGGGAGTTCAAAATGAGACAGATTTTAGAGAGAGGTTTTGCCGGAGGAACAGGTTGGTGAGGCGTTTTGTGATTTGCTTTTTTATAGCCTGAAGTCAAAACCAACCTATGGCTCTTGGTCGAGGGCTTTCGTCGACCAAGAGCCCGTTCCAACGGCCACATCCCCTGTCCCCTTTTGTTGCCGCCCCGACAGAAAATAAACTGCGATTTTCGCCGGCGACACGAATCCTCGAGCATCTTGTTTGTCTAAAGGGCTTCGGACTGCTATTTTGAGGTTCGATGTGAAAAAACAAACGCCTGTTATTCATCGGCTCGCTCTTTACCGCCCAGCACCGGTTGCTGGGTCCAGCCCGTTGCGAGCTTGTCTCACAATTGCGATCGTAGTGATTTGGTTGAGCATCGCTCAAGGCCAAGCCGTCCATGCGCAGTGGCAAAAAAGCCTCGGAGTGGAGGGCAAGAATATGCAATCGCTGCTTGCCAGAGGTGCTCATACCTTCGCGGGCGGGGCCACCGGTGCTTACGTTTCCACAAACGGCGGCAGATCGTTTCTTCCGTCCAATGTAGGAAATGACAGCGTTGGTCCCACACGGGGATTTGCTTACACATCGGAACGGGTCTTTACCTGCACGAGCCAAGGGGTTTTCCGCAGCTCGGACAATGGATTGACATGGACGCAAAAAAACACGGGGCTTTCCGACCTGCGCACCAGCGGAATCCTCTATGTCCGCCCCTATCTTGTGGTCGTCACGCCCGTCGGAGTTTTCCGATCCTTGAACGAAGGTGACAAATGGGAATCTGCGGGATTGTCCGGAAAGGATATCAGGTGTCTGACCGCAATTCAGGATGCGATATTCGTCGGAAGCAATGGGGAAGGCATCTTCAAAAGCACTGACTTCGGGATCAGCTGGCAGGCGGCCAACAACGGATTGCAAACGACCTCGGTGAGGGCTATTGAAAGCAATGGTAGCATTTTGTTTGCAGGAGGGGGAGTAGGCTCCGGCGTTTTTAGATCGAGCGATTTGGGAGCGCAATGGTCATTGCTTTCCAATGGCATCCCCAGCGGCAGCTATCGCGGTTTTGCCTCCAATGGCTCTTTCATTTTTGCGGGCGCATTTGGTGCAGGGGTCTATTTCTCCTCGGACAGTGGGGACCACTGGACCGCAATGAACCAAGGACTGGAAGACCTCACAATCTTTGACTTAGAACTCACCGACGGCTACCTCGTAGCTGCCACCAATACCAAAGGGGTCTTTCATTATGCGCTGTCGAATTTGCCGGGCTTTCCTACCCAGATCACGGCCCAGTCGATGACCATAAACGGATTCCAAATCACGTTCACCAGCAAACTGGGTGTCACGCATGTGGTTCAATATCTGGATGCGCTAGGCAACCCGTGGGGATCTCTCCAGACCGTTAGCGGGACCGGCGCGCCGATGACGATCATTGACCCAGCACTTCCGCAGCCCGACTCGCGTTTCTATCGGATCAGCACGCCGTAGGGAACGCGCCAAGTTTTGCATGTCGAATAATTCGATTGGATTGAAATTAGGACACCCGTAAGATCAATGGGTTCTCACAACGTATCGATTCTTGGGTCGTATTAATCAATTGTCATGAAGACCATTCCATTAGGAAATAGCTCCCTGATCTCAAGCCGACTTGGTTATGGCTGCTGGCGTATTGCTGCGCCTTGGGAAGGGGCCCCCATCCGTCCTGATCGCCTGGCCCATGGCCAAGAGGCAGTGGTTTTTGCTTTTGAACAGGGATTCACGTTGTTTGATCTAGCCGATATTTACGCGGATGGGATGAGCGAAACGGTTTTCGGTGAAGTGTTAAAATCAACCCCGGGTATGCGCGACCAAATTCTGATCGCGACCAAATGCGGCATCCGAAAATCCGGGGTTCCCCTAGCGCATCATCCCTACCGCTATGATTTTTCAAAGGCCCACATCATCGAATCCTGCGAACAATCTCTCCAACGTCTCGGGGTCACCAGCATTGATCTTTATCAATTGCATCGCCCTGATTATCTGGGCGATCCAGATGAGGTCAGCGCGGCTTTTGAAGCTCTGCATCAGGCCGGTAAGGTTCGGGCGTTTGGGTTGAGCAATTGTCGTCCGTCCATTTTCGCCGCTTACCAAAAAATCTGCCGCGTCCCGCTCGTTGTCAATCAAGTCGAGATCCACCTGTTCCATTTGGATGCGCTGAATGATGGGATACTCGATCAATGCCAAGCGGAGCGAATCACCCCCATCGCTTGGAGTCCGTTGGCCGGTGGTCGATTGCCTTGTATTGCCGACGCCGACCTGAGCGATCCTCAGCATGCTCGCAAAGCGAAGCTTCGAGAAGTTCTGGACAAGCTCGCTCGGCAGTACGGGATCACAAGGGCGGCTCTCTGCCTTGCGTGGTTGTTACGACATCCTTCAGGGATTGTGCCCTTGATCGGGACAACCAATCCGACCCATATCAGCGAAGCAAAAAAGGCTTTGGAGATCGATCTCACCCGCGAGGATTGGTATACGGTGTTGGAGGCAGCTCTTGGGCACCGGCTTCCTTGAGGCACCTTGCTCGAAGGTCTGAGAAATCGTTCTACTTTCGTCGCTTTTCAAGCCGATGACTTGGGGTATGCTGAGTCTTGATGATGGATCAGCAAATGTCGAATGCCGCGAGTCCTGCTAAGTTGGGTTACCGAATGCCCGCCGAGTGGGAGCCGCACCACGCCACTTGGTTGACATGGCCGCGCGCAGAAGGCATCAGTTTCCCCGGTCAATTTGAACTCGTCCCTGCGGTTTACGCCGAACTCATCAAGCACCTGTCGCAAGTTGAAGAGGTACACATCAACGTCTGGCACAACGAGATGGCCGATGAAGTGCGAGAGACTCTGAGAAAGCTTGGGACGACCTCACCGAATATTCGTTTCCATTCCTTCCCCGCTTACGAACCGTGGTGCCGAGATCATGGTCCTATTTTTATTGTTCGTGACAGCGAAGGACGCCGTGAGAGGGCTATTGTGGATTGGGAATACAACGCGTGGGGCGGAAAGTATCCCTCCTACGACCTTGATAATGCGGTTCCCCAACAGGTGGCGAAACTACGCAACCTTCCTGTCTTTAGTCCGGGCATCATTCTGGAAGGAGGCTCCATTGAGGTTAACGGCTGTGGAACTCTTCTCACCACCGAAGCCTGCCTCCTCAACAAAAACCGGAACGCGCACCTGACGAAAAGCGAAATTGAGCATTACCTCACCGACTATCTCGGTGTGAATCAAATCCTTTGGCTCGGTGACGGCATCGTGGGAGATGATACGGATGGGCATATTGATGATCTCAGCCGATTCGCGAACCCCACCACGATTATTACGGCAGTGGAGGAAGATCCCAACGACGAAAATCACGACATTCTGCAAGAAAACCTCCGACGCTTGTTAGCTTTTAAAACCCCTCAAGGTCAACCGTTCCACATCGTGCAACTTCCTATGCCGGGTCGGATTGAGTGCGAAGGCCAACGATTGCCGGCTTCCTACGCAAATTTTTATATCGCCAACGAAATCGTTCTTGTGCCCACTTACCGCGACAAAAACGATCAATGTGCCCTTGAAATTCTACAGCGTGAATTCCCAACTCGTCGGGTGATCGGCGTTGATTCTACGGCGTTGATTTGGGGACTCGGTTCTTTTCATTGCATCAGCCAGCAGGAACCGCGCTGAGGAAAATCCACACCGCATCCGTCACAATCGCTTTACAAGAAAAACTCCCTCCGCACCCGAGGGGGTCACCCACGATTGATCCAGCGTCAAGCCGTGCTCGGCCAATGTCTGGCTCAGCAACTCCTGAGAATACCGATAGGAGTAAAAAAGCCTAAACTGTTGGCCGCGCTGAAACCGATACTCGCAACCCTGAACCCTTAAGGAGCGAGCCGATGAAAACTTAAAATCAGCCTGAATACGCTTCAGTCGAGGATTCGTTGGTGCCGAGCGGATTTCAAAATGTAATGAGCCGTCCTGAGGTGCAAACCCAAGACTCCAAAACGCGCTCTCGATCCAATCACGCGTCTCTGCGTTGTCATACAGCGGTAGCACCTGCAAAACGCCCGCATTGTAATCATCGCCAGGAGCCAGATTGGCACTCAGCAACAACCGATCTTGACGCCGCAAAACTGATGCCAGCTTCGGCAAAACTTCAGTGGGCTCAAAGTTTGGCATCATCCCAAAAAACGTGATGAGTCGAGGGAGACTCGCTGGGCAAAACTGACCGAGGCTGCGTCGTAAATCAACCGCAGTCGATAAATCGAGCACCCAACCTTCGCAAACACCCGAATAACGATTACGTCTGCTTGCTTCTGCGAACCGTTGCCTCGCCGCCAAAACCAAGGGCAAACTCACGTCCGCAGCAACGAACGAACTCGCCACCTTTGTAGCGGTCAGCAATTCCACCAGCCTCACCTCCTTGTGGCCACCACCACAACCTAGGCCGACGACTGAAACCGCCGGAGACTTCCACCGACTCGCGACATCACGAAAGGCCCGATCATAAGTCGCCACACAATCCGGATCGGTTCGAGCCGGCGAAAAAGCCCCATGGATTGACAGCCATTTTTCAGCCTGCTTCACGGAGTCATACAAAAATTTGTGATTCAACTCCCGTCTCTCGAGGCTCGCATGAATCTCCTGGGTCACCCGCCCGGGGAATTGGCTCTCATCCACTGACACGCGAATAGTCGATCTCACCCCAGAAGCTTGACCGCAAACTGGACAAACTCAAGCGTCGAGAGTGAGCGACCGAATCAGGACGCCCAAGGCAAAACGGGCGAAGGACAGTTGACACGAGAGGGGTATGTGGTATACTTACTAATCTTTAGTAGGTTACTTATGATTGAAAATCCTGTATCGGCCGCACGGAAACTGACCCATAACGAGGTCATCAAACAGGCCATACCGACCCTCGCGGGGACGATTGGCGCGGTCTTAGCTGATCCGGCGGCAGATCGTTTTGCCGAGGATGATATCCAGTTTTTGAAGTTTCACGGAATCTACCAACAGGATGATCGGGATCAACGAAAAGTGGCCAAGCACTACATGTTTATGATCCGGGGTCGTATCCCGGGAGGTGTGCTTTCGCCCCAGCAATATTTGAAGTTTGACGATGTCGCCACGCAGCAGGCGAATAACACGTTACGTTTGACCAGTCGCCAAAGCATCCAATTTCATGGTGTGGTCAAGACGGGCTTGGGACCGCTGATGAAGGCGATTAACCAATCGTTGGTAGATACCTTGGCGGCGTGTGGAGATGTAAATCGTAATGTGATGGCACCGCCCGCGCCGGTGAATAACGCATGTTCCCTCCAAGTTCGCGAGGATGCCCGCAGCGTTTCCGAAGCCCTACTTCCAAAGACAAAAGCGTATCACGCGATCTGGGTTGAAGGGGTGCAGCTCAACTTAGAAGATCCTGAGATCAAAGATTTTGAGGATCCGCTCTACGGAAAAACGTATTTGCCGCGCAAGTTCAAGGTCGCGTTTGCGATTCCACCTTTGAACGATGTGGATCTGTTGACGAACGACCTTGGTTTTATCGCCATCGTGGAGGGTGGGCACTTGGTGGGTTATAATTTGGCGGTGGGTGGTGGGCTGGGCATGAGCCATGGCAACGCGGAGACCTTTCCTCGACTCGCGGACGTCGTCGGCTTTTTAAGTCGCGAGCAATTGGTTGAAGTGTCAAAGGCGGTGCTCACAGTCCATCGGGATTTTGGCGATCGCACAAATCGCCGCCATGCACGCTTGAAATATGTGCTGGAGGAGAAAGGCGTGGCTTGGTTCCGGCAGGAGTTGGAAACCCGTTTAGGATACGCACTTCCAGCAGCCCGACCTTATACCTTTGAAAAACAAGGCGACAATTTTGGTTGGACGCGCCAGTTAGATGGGTTGGATTCCTTGGGGCTGTTTGTCGAATCCGGCCGTATCAAGGACGCGGAGGGTTACCTTTTGAAGACGGCGTTACGCATGTTGGTTCAGCAATACGGGCCTGAAGTGCGTTTGACTCCTTCGCAAAATATTATTCTGGCGAACATCAAGCCGGAGAATCGCGCAGCAATTACGCAACTGCTGGCGACTCACGGTGTGGCTGTGGAGAATCAAGCCAGCATCTTACGCCGAGCTTCGATGGCTTGCCCCGCGTTGCCGACGTGCGGCCTAGCGTTGGCGGAATCTGAGCGTTATCTCCCGGCGTTGTTGGGAAAGATCGAGCAACTGTTAGTCGAGGTCAGCTTGGCGGATGAAGAAATCGTCATTCGCATGACGGGTTGCCCTAATGGTTGCGCACGGCCTTATGTGGCAGAGATCGGCTTCGTCGGCAAAGCACCGGGCAAATATCAATTGTATCTAGGCGGAAATGAATCCAGCACTCGGCTCAACCGTTTGTATAAGGAAAACCTCCGAGAAGCCGAAATCCTCAACGAACTTAGGCCATTGCTCACGCAGTTTGCTGCGGAACGCGTGGGGGCGGAACGGTTTGGAGATTGGTGTGTGCGCGTCGTGTTGAAGGAGACGGTCGCACAGAACTGATGCATGATGGTGAATCCCCTCGGGGCGGGTCTGAATTTTTGGCATGATCACGACGGAAGAAATCTCGCAGCTCAATGAGCGTTTTAACGCGTCGTCAACCGAGGATATTCTCGGGTGGGCTTGGGATCGTTTTGGAACCAAGGCCGGCATCGGCACGAGTTTTCAAGGCGCGGGCTTGGTCATGATGGATCTTGCTCGGCTCCACAAATTTGCGTTCCCCGTTTTCACCATCGACACCGGCCTGCTTTTTCCTGAGACCGTGGCATTGCGCCAGCGACTTGAGCAACATTTCGGGCATGCGATCGAACCCCTATTTCCTGACTTGAACCTGGAGCAGCAAGCCACCGCCAATGGCCCCGAACTCTGGAAGCACGATCCCGACCTGTGCTGCACGATTCGTAAGGTTGTGCCTTTGCAGAACAAATTGACCGATCTGGGCTGTTGGATCACGGGCTTACGTCGCCAGCAATCTGACACGCGGACTGGCATCGGGATCATCGAGCTTTATGTGTTCGATGAGAACACGGGCCGCCACATTGTGAAGCTCAATCCGATGGCTAATTGGAGCCGAGACGGTGTTTGGAAATATTTGCACGAGCACAACATCCCTTACAATCCGTTACACGACCAAGGCTACCGCTCCATCGGTTGCCAGCCTTGCACCAACAAGGAAGCAGCCGGAGAGAATGAGCGAGCGGGCCGGTGGACAGGCTTCAATAAAACGGAGTGCGGCATCCATACTTTTATGCGGAAGGCGACTTAGGCCAGACTCCGAGCCAACGATTTTACAATTGATAACACGACGATTTTTTCATGGATTACCTTTCTAAACTCGAACAGCAAAGCATTTACATCATGCGCGAGGCTTTCAACAAGTTTGAGAATCTTGCGATGCTTTGGAGCATTGGTAAGGACTCGACCGTGCTCCTCTGGTTGGCGCGAAAAGCTTTTTTCGGTCATGTCCCTTTCCCGCTCGTGCATGTGGATACGACCTACAAGATTGCATCCATGATCGAGTATCGCGATCGCTTGGCACGCGAGTGGAAATTGGATTTGATCGTCGGCAAAAACGAAGAGGTTCTCAAAACAGGAATCACGTTCCCGAATGGCAAGGCTACCCGGGTCGAGTGCTGCGGCACGCTGAAAAAAGATGGCCTTAAAAAAGTGTTAGAAGAACACCATTTTACCGGCGTCATCGTCGGCGTGCGTCGCGATGAGGAGCCTACCCGCGCGAAGGAACGTTACTTCAGCCCTCGTGATAAAAACATGGAGTGGAATGTGGAAGATCAACCTCCTGAACTCTGGGATCAGTTCAAAACTGATTTTGATAAAGACACGCACATCCGCATCCACCCCCTCCTGCATTGGACGGAACTCAATATTTGGGAATATATCGAACGCGAAAACATGCCGATTATCCCACTCTATTTTTCCAATGCACAAGGCGAACGCTACCGTAGCCTCGGCTGTGCTCCGTGTACAGGGATCATCAAATCCAAAGCTAGCACCGTGCGCGAGATCATCGAGGAGCTTCGTCATACCAAGACCGCTGAGCGTTCAGGACGTGCGCAGGACAAGGAAAGCGAAGACGCTTTCGAGAAACTGCGCCGCGACGGTTATATGTAAGCCCGACCCCGTAAAGATGTCGCCGATTGTTGGCGAAATTTAAACCGTTTTTTTCATGCAGACCAACGCCCCTACCGAACAACTCAAAATCGTCATCGTCGGTCATGTTGACCACGGCAAATCTACTTTTGTCGGACGTTTGTTCCACGACACTGGCTCGCTCGCCGAAGGCAAGCTTGAACAACTTCAGCTCATCGCCGAGCGTCGCGGCGTGCCCTTCGAGTGGGCCAACTTGATGGATGCGCTTCAATCCGAGCGGGACCAGAACATCACCATCGACACCGCTCAAATTTGGTTCCAAACCAAGAAACGCCAATACGTCATCATCGACGCGCCAGGACATAAAGAATTCCTGAAAAACATGGTGACTGGTGCTGCCAATGCTGAGGCCGCGCTTCTCCTCATCGATGCCAACGAAGGGGTGCAAGAACAATCCCGTCGCCACGGTTACCTACTCAACCTTCTCGGGATCCGCCAGATCGCTGTGCTGGTCAACAAGATGGATCTGCAGGATTACTCACAAGAAAGATTCAACGCCATCGAGGCGGAGTATCGCGAATTTCTAACCAGCCTCGGCGTCACGCCCCGATGCTTCATCCCGATCGCGGCGAAACATGGCGATAACATTGCCTCCCTCAGTCAAAAGATGCCGTGGTGGACTGGGCCCACGGTTCTGGATTCCCTCGATCAATTTCAACTCGCGGATCGTCCCATCAACCAACCCTTGCGTTTCCCAATCCAAGATGTGTACCGCTTTGACGAGCGCCGTATCCTCGCCGGTCGCATCGAGTCCGGCACTCTGAAAGTGGGCGACCGCCTCCTCTTTAGTCCGGGCATCAAAACCAGCGTTGTTAAATCAATCGAACGTTGGAATGCCCCGTCCAGTGATGTCGCCACGGCCGGTGAATCCATTGGCGTGACCTTAGCCGAACAGATTTTTGTGGAGCGCGGCGCGATCGCATCCCTCGAAATAGATCCGCCCAATGACCTATTGCGGTTCAAGGCCCGCCTCTTCTGGCTCGGTCGTCAGCCTTTCCTCAAGGGGCGGCTTTACAAAATTAAACTCGCTACCCAAGAGGTCGAATGCGAAATCGAAACCATTCACCGCATTATCGATTCCTCGACCCTGGCCACCATCAGCCGTTCCGAAGAGGATGGTTTTGTCGGCCGGAACGAAGTCGCTGAGCTGACCCTTCGCACCAAGCGACCTGTTGCTTTCGATGTCCACGCCGACATTATCGCCACCGGTCGTTTCGTTATTGTGGACGGATTCGAAGTTTCCGGCGGTGGCATCATTGGTGAGGACAATTATCCCCGCCGCAGCCTCGATGGCAGCAGCAGCAGCGAAAACATTTACTGGAGTCACGGCAAAGTCACCGCCGAACATCGCGCCCGTCGCAACGGCCACCCAGGCTACGTGCTCTGGTTGACAGGTCTCTCCGGCTCTGGCAAATCCACCATCGCCACCGAACTCGAGCGCGAACTCTTTAACATGGGGAAACATTCCTATGTTCTCGATGGCGATAACGTCCGACATGGTCTCAACTCCGACCTCACTTTTTCGCCGAAGGATCGCAAGGAAAACATCCGCCGCGTGAGCGAAGTCGCCAAACTATTTCAAGATGCTGGCGTCATCGCGATCGCCGCTTTTATTTCTCCCTACCGCTCCGATCGCGACGTTGTTCGCCAAATGGTGACCGAGGGTCGGTTCATCGAGGTTTACGTCAACGCCCCCCTCGAAATTTGCGAAAAACGCGATGTCAAAGGTCTCTACTCCAAAGCGCGTGCCCAGGAGATCAAGGAGTTTACCGGCATCTCCGCACCCTACGAGGCTCCGCTCAAGCCCGAGATCGAACTCCGCACCGATCAAATGACCGTCGCGGAAGCCGTGGCTCGCATTCTCGAATACCTCCACATCCACGCCGAGGAAGACGAGATCTCGATCTAATCGCACCCAGCGCCGAGTCGAGTTCGCGAATATTTCGGGACGTTTTAAGTTGAGTTTTCACGAAAGTGATGCGTCCTTAGTTAAGGATCGAGAGGATGTGAAAAACCAGAGCACTTCCAAAGACCGATTGCAGTGGTGGCGCATGAACACGCTAATTTCATGGGCAGGTGCAGCATTTTTTCTGGCCACCATTGCGGCTCGGGCGGATCTAACATCCGATTATCGAGATAAAATTCGCCCTCTTTTCAAAAAGCATTGCTTCGAATGTCATGGAACCGAAAAGAAAAAGGGCGATATTGATCTGGAGCGCGTAAAGGAGTTCGACCAAGTCAAGGCCGAGGCCGAACTATGGCAAAATGTGCTCGAAAAGGTCCAAGCCTACGAGATGCCACCCAAAGGAAAGCACGAGTTCAGCTTCAGTGATTGGCAACTCGCCATGGCTTGGCTCCGCGCCTTACCAAAGACCGAGAAAGTCGATTGTGACCAGATCGCTTCGGATCGAAACGCGAATTTCTATAAGGGCTATGTGATGAGCCGCCGTTTGAACCGCGCGGAATATGCCAATACCGTCCGCGATCTTTTCGGTCTGATAATTCCGCTCGAAGATTTGTTGCCAGCCGATGGCGGCGGGGGCGAAGGGTTTGATACCACTGGCAGCGCGTTGTTCACGTCCCCGTTGCACATTGAGAACTATCTCGCCGCGACGGATCGAATTTTAGAAGTCGTCTTGCCCGAGAGTAATTCCCGTTTGAGCAAGGAACGCCAAGCGGCACGCGCCGCGATATTGGGTCAATCTACGCCCCCAAAACGCGAGGCTCGACAGCAGGCTGTGAGTATTCTCGACCACTGGATTCCTAAACTTTTTCGCAGGCAGATTGAGGCCGGCGAAGCAGAACGGTATCTGGCGATGTTCGATCGCGCTTGGCAACGGGGCGATGGCTACGCCGCCTCGGTGCGGCTCATGTTCAAGTCGCTCCTGCTCTCGCCTCACTTCATATTTCTGGTAGAACCAGAATCCGAAGAACGCGGCGTCCAACCCTTGGCCAGTTTTCAATTGGCCTCCCGCATTTCTTACTTCCTCTGGTCCTCGGCACCGGATGAAGCGCTCATGGCACTAGCCAAAAGCGACCAACTGAAAGACCCCAACATTTATCGTGAGCAAGTTCATCGACTGTTGGCTGATCCAAAAGCCAAAGCCTTGGGCGAACGCTTCGCCTTACAGTGGCTCGAGATCGAACGGTTGGCGGAAGTCCATCCCGATCGAAAGCAATTCCCTGAGTTCGACAAAAAATTGAAGCACTCGATGGAACAAGAAGTCATCGAATTCGTGAATCATATTTTTGCGAACGATCGCTCGTTACTCGAGTTGATCGATTCCGACTATACCTTCGTGAATCAACGCCTAGCCGCGTTATACGGTCTCCCCGGCGTCCAAGGGGAGGCCCTTCAACAAGTCAAACTAGCGGACAAACAGCGAGGGGGCGTCATCGGTTTTGCAGCGGTTCACACCCTTACCTCGTTTCCATTTCGCACCAGCCCAGTCCTCCGTGGACGATGGATGTTGGAGACGTTGCTCGGCGATAAAGTGCCCCCGCCACCGCCCAATGTGCCCGCGTTGGAAACTTCCGGTTCCGAATCAAAACCAACCTCCATCCGTGCCCAACTCGAACTCCACCGTAAACAAGCCGATTGCGCCGCGTGCCATAACAAAATGGATCCGCTCGGATTCGGAATGGAGAATTTTGATGTCCTAGGGCGATGGCGCGAATCGGAGCAGGGACTCGCGATTGACGCCTCGGGAACCCTGCCATCAGGGCAAACATTTCGAGGCCCCGAAGGTCTAAAACTTGTGCTCATGGCGAGGAAGGATGATATTATCAAACAAGTCGCCCGCAAGCTAACGGGATATGCTTATGGCCGCGAATTGAATCATTTTGACAATTGCGTGATTGAACGAGCTCTGACAGCGTTAAAGAATAATCACTATCGATCCTCAATTTTGGTGGAAGAAATCGCCTTAAGTTTCCCGTTCCGTCACCGGTTTTATCCAAAAAAGGACGCTGAATAATGAAAACGAACCCATGGCAAATTCCGCGCCGCACCTTTTTGCGGGGTGCGGGCGTGTTACTCGGCCTGCCGCTTCTCAACGTCATGGGGGCTTCGGGACGCGCCGCAAAAGCGTTAGCCACTTCGCCTACGGGCACTGCTCAGGCTCCTGTCCGCATGGCATCCCTCTTCTTCCCCAACGGTGTCTGGAAAGAAAAATGGTTTCCGAAAGAGCCAGGGGCTGATTACAAACTCCCATTCTCCTTGGAGCCTCTCGCGAAACATCGTCAACAGATGTTGGTCTTTTCGGGGCTGGACAAAAAACATAGCCACCAAGGCGATGGGCACTACGCCAAAACCGCCAACTACCTCACCGGCCTACCCGTCCGCAAAACACCGGGGAAGGATATCAGCGTCGGCGGGATGTCGATCGATCAATTCTGCGCCCAACAAATCGGTCGCATGACCCCCTTGCCATCCCTTGAGCTAGGGGTCGATCCAGTCGTGTCGGGGATTGATTCTAACGTGGGTTACACCCGCCTCTATGGCTGCTCGATTTCTTGGCGCTCTCCCTCCACTCCGGTGGCAAAGGAGATCAACCCCAAGCTCGCCTACGAACGGCTTTTCCTCATCATGAAAGCGCGACAATCCCGAGACTCGCGCAACCAATCCACCGATGACAAACAAGCCCTCCTAGACCTCGTCCTTGAAGATGCCCGCCGCTTGCGAAATCATTTGGGCCGCGATGATCAATTCAAGCTCGATGAGTATCTTGACTCCGTCCGTGATGTCGAACGCCGCCTCGCATTTTTCTCCAAACCCGACCCACGATCCTGGCACCCTCCCTCCCAACCCGCCTCCGACATCGCCGCT
>Ga0114966_10002789_pt1 | contig 15481 bp, 14 predicted proteins | sample M_130207_XF_Meta_FD_87029 | JGI IMG/M metagenome (GOLD analysis project Ga0114966, IMG submission 87029) | Freshwater microbial communities from Lake Montjoie, Canada to study carbon cycling - M_130207_XF_MetaG | ecosystem: Environmental > Aquatic > Freshwater > Lake | place: Lake Montjoie... | reverse complement strand
GCTTTGAAAAAGTGACAAACCCAAAACAGGCCCCCACGAAGAGGAATAAGCAGATACCTATATTTACGTCTGTCATGTTTACCTTTCATGGAATGATTGAATGCCACAAGCTGTCACATCCGGGATAGTACAGCAGGTTTAAACCAGATTTTTTATTGTTTTATTGCATTCATATTACACTGCCTTTCGATGGATTCAAAGCAATCGAATTCCAATAAAAATATATTAGATAGATAAATCCTTGCTTGACTAGTTAAAACGAATGTTGTATATTTCAAGAATGAGAAAATCTCATGATTAGCTCACTCAAACTTACTAACTTTGGCAATTCTGTTGGCATCATTCTTCTCAAAGAAATTCTGAACATACTCACGGTTTATAAGGGAGACCCCCTATATGTTGTGGAAACATCCGAAGAACATCTGATTGCTTGGTTTGAATCAGTTTCAAAAAGGATTTAAAGACTCACCCCTATTTAGGTCGATTGACCAACACAATACCAACAGCCACGCCAAACATAGCAACGCCTAATCTCACGGTCCACGCCTCACCCAACCACAGGTGAGCAATCAACAAACCAAATATCGGCGATAAAAAAGAAAACGATGTGATTCGAGTGACTGGGTATCGAGCCATCAACCACATCCAAATTAATATGGTCACAAAAGCACCCAATACGGATTGAGCAGCGATCGACGCCCAAGCCCATGAGGGCGCGCTCCAATTCCAAGTCTCACCCAAGGCCAAAGAAACAAGGGGCAAAATAAGTGCGCTGCCGCCGAGTTGGTAGATGAGCATTTTTTCGGCGCCTACATGAACCAATCGTGTCGTGCGCAAGGTTAATGTGGTTAAGCCCCACAAAGCACCAGCAAGCACACCCAGTAAATCGCCGCGCCATTGATAGGGATGGTCCGTCTGAACATTCCAACCCTCTTGCAAGGCCAAGCCCACAGATCCAAAAGCCAAACAAAGTCCAACCCACTGCAATAAATTCAATCGCTCAGAACGAATACGCAATGGCACACACACGGCGACCCAAAATGGCGATGTATATAAAAAAATTGTTAAGCGAGAGGCACTCGTGTCAATCAAACCTATATAAATACAGACAAACTCAAATGCAAACAAAGTGCCGGCCAACAAACCGGGCCACAAGCTTCCATCGCGTTGCCACAAAGCAATTCCCCGCAAGCGACACCAAATGAGTAGACACAATGCCCCAACAACCATGCGCAACGATGCTTGAAACACGGGAGCCATCGCGGGCAATGTGAGCTTAATCAGCACCTGCTGAAAACCCCACACAAAACAACAGCCAATCAGCAATCCAATGGCCGTTGCATCAAGGTGTGTGCGTCGCTCAGAAATAGTGGACATAAAAGGATGGGTTCGATATAAACTGTTAACTATATATGAACAAACCTCAGGCGTTGATCATTGGTGGTTCCATGGCAGGGCTTTTTGCTGCAAACCTGTTACATCGTGCGGGATGGCAGATTCAAGTATTGGAAAAATCAACTACGCCACTCACAAGCAGAGGCACTGGAATTGCAACCCATGCGGGGCTAATGAAAGTCATGGAGCTTGCGGGTGCACGATTTGGAGAAGAATTAGGTGTGCCTATTCATACGCGCAAAGCATTTGATGCGCAGGGTAATATTATTTCGCAGCTACAGACTCAACAGGTGATGGCGTCTTGGTCTCGCTTATTGAGTTTTTTATTAGAAGCAATACCTAACAATTTGTATCATATAGGCAAAGCGGTAACAAGAATAGATCCAGGTAATGAAACCAATCGGGCCGTTGTGCATCTTGCGAACGGAAAAACTTTGGAGGCCGACTTGGTGGTGGCTGCAGACGGCTACAGATCTTGGTCGCGCCAACACTTATTTGATGCGCCTGCCCCAATATACGCTGGCTATGTTGCTTGGCGCGCCATGTTGCAATTGGTTCGATTAGATCCAGCGCATCAGGCTTTATTGCATGATGGAATGATGATTTCGCAGCTCCCGGGTGACCAAATTTTAGGATATCCAGTGATGCCGTCCAATCACAATCATGATGTTCATATCAACATCGTGTGGTATCGAAAAACAAATACGACATCTTTAAAAAATTTATTAACTGACGAAAAAGGAATTGAGCATAAAGATGGCATACCACCCAAACTGATTCGAACCGATGTATTGAATGAATTAAAACAACAAGCAAAAAATACATTGCATCCCTCTTGGGCGCAAATTATTCAATTAGCACCTGAGCATTTTATTCAACCAATTTTTGATAGCATAACAAACAGCATGGCTTTGTCGCGTGTTGCATTAATAGGTGACGCTGCATTTATATCCAGACCCCATATTGGCCAAGGCGTGACTAAAGCCGCGGGCGACGCTTTGTGTTTGGTCAAGAGTCTTCAATTACAAAACAATGATGTCGTGTCTGCACTGCAATCGTTTTCAACGCAAAGAGTGGCAATTGGACACAAGGTGATTCAATACGCACAAAGATTAGGCTCCGTCATCTCTCAACCAGAGGGTGAACTCGCCAAATGGTGTCTTTATTACAGTGATGTTGCCAATGTCGTGAGAGACACCGCCGTTGAATTAGAGGGCGTGGCACATCAATTTTAATCAGGCTTAATATTACCTGATCGAACCACAGCGCCCCATTTGCTCGACTCTTTCATGTAAAAAGAATTGAATTCAGCGGGAGTTCCACCCAATACGATTGCCCCAAAAGACTCGAGTTTTGCAATCACTTCTGGAGTCTTCAGCGCAGCATTGACCGCTTGATTAAAACGCATCATGACTGGCTCTGGAATATTGACAGGACCAAAAATACCCCACCAAACTGCAACATTGAAATCAGGCACGCCTTGCTCCGCAAAGGTGGCCACATTGGGCAAAGTAGCACTGCGCTCTGAACTGGCTGAACCCAATGCTTTTAAGGTGCCCGCTTTAAGGTGAGGCAATGCATTGAGTTGATTGGTAAAGAAAAGTTGAACTTGACCGCTTAACAAATCATTCATCGCAGGCGCGCCACCCCGATAAGGAATATGTTTAATCGATGTACCCACGCGAATATTAAACATCGCAGCAGCTAAATGTTCTGTCGTTCCGCCACCGCCAGAAGCAAAGTTGAGCTTGTCGGGATTGGCCTTGGCTAATGCAATCAATTCGGAGACGTTGTTTGCAGCAACGGAAGGATGTGCAATTAAAACGGTAGGAACTTGCCCCGCCAAAACAACAGGTGCTAAGTCTTTGTCGGGGTTGTAGTTTAAATTTGAATACAAACTACCATTGACTGAATTACCCGTTGATCCCATTAAAAATGTGTAGCCATCCGGTGCAGATTTGGCGACAAATGACGCAGCCAAATTTCCGCCTGCGCCTGTTTTGTTTTCAACAACCACCGATTGACCTAATCGCGTCGTCAAATCATTGGCAATAATTCTTCCAACCACATCAACCGCCCCACCCGCGCCAAATGGCACAATTAATTTAATGGGTTTATTGGGGTAAGGTTGCGCCAGAGAAAGTGAACTTGTTAACGCCAAAACGCCCCATACAAAAAACAACCTTTGAATACAAGCAGCAAAAAAATTTGAATAGAAGAAAAAAATCTGCTTCATACATTCTCCAAAAAATTAAAGAGCACTCACTTCATGACATTTAGACTTCACTGTTCCAATAATTGTCCAGTTTTACTGATGTAGCCCTTGGCCATGAGTTCGGCCTGAGCCTCGGGTGAAAATTCTGCTTGGGGAGTGTTGCCTGCAATCACAAACATCAAGCGATGCGTGCGATTGGGCTCGTTATGGGTTACGTTTTCAAATCGTCTTTGAACGCCAGGCGGAAATGAAATCACTTCACATGGATCGAGTTCAAAGAATTTAACATGACCATCGAGCTCCCATGAACAACGCCAACGTCCACTGATCGGCATAAAAGTTTCATTGGTATCGTGGTTATGCATCATGGGACCGTGTCCTGGAAGCGCATCACAAAAACCCAAATTAAATCCTTCATTGATTTTGATCGCTGCATTTTCTGCTGCTTGCGCACCAACAGGCGAGACGAGTGTTGGGTCACCTTCGGGAGGTTGAAAACCAATGATGTTAATGAGAGTACGGGTTGCACTCGGGTAGCGACTATCGGGCAGGCCGCCATCAAATCCTTTTTGATCCGATTTGAGCGCGACACGTCGACGCATCTCTTCAACTGTGACTCTTTTGGTAGGAATTTTGTTCATGATGTTGTACTTTGAATAAAAACGATCGACTGTGCACGCCAAGTCTTGCCTGAACCCATCCTAAAGCATTTTTATAAATATCGTCAATCAAGTATGACCCTAATGAATAATATGGCGTTGAACATGCATTCATCAGAGCCTCCTCTGAACTAAATACAGAATAATTTAATCCTTTCGGATGACAAAATGTCTATAAATCTAATTGAATTATTTTTGAAAAGACCGACAATTCAAATGACTATCAACGCTTCATCTTTTCTTGATTGGGGACTTATGAAAATCATTCGACAATTTTTATGCATCACTGCAGTTTTGTTTGGAACATTAACATGGGCACAAACAGATTTTCCTAATAAACCGATTCGTTTACTCATACCCTTCCCACCTGGGGGAGGCACTGATTTTGTGTCGCGCGTTGTAGGCAGCAAACTAGCAGAAACAACGAAATGGGCTGTGATACTCGAAAACATGCCGGGTGCAGGTGGTAATTTAGCCATTGCTGCAGCGGCCAAGGCTGCACCCGATGGTTACACCATTGTGATGGGGCAAAGCGACAACATGATGCTCGGTCCTTGGCTTTATCCCAACGTGGGCTATGACACGATCAAAAGTTTTACGCCTATTATTCAAGCCACTGTGGCACCACTGGCTATAGTGAGCAATGCACAACCTGTTGGCCAACAGCATCGAATTCAAACTCCCGCTGATATGGTGGCCAAAGGCAAAACTGAAAAAGGTTTTACCTGGGCCTCTGCGGGCAATGGAACCGTGGGGCATCTCTACACAGAACAATTCAAACAAGCAACACAAACAAAACTGCTTCACGTGCCCTACAAAGGCGCTGCACCTGCATTAAACGATGTCATTGGGGGATCCGTGGACATGGCCATTTTGTCTGTGCCCTCTGTACTGCCTTTGGTTAACGGTGGCAAACTCAAACCCGTTGCAATTACAACAATCAAACGCTCTCCCATGCTCCCCGACACTCCAACCTTGGATGAGGCAGGAATCAAAGGTATTGATGTAGGAATATGGCTAGGTTTATTTGCACCAGTGGGTACACCACCAGCAGTTGTCGCTCGACTCAATGCCGAGATCAACAAAGTTTTAGCGATGCCAGATGTACGAGAAAAAATTGCAAATGGGGGTGCCACTGCAGTGGGCGGCACATCCGAAGAATTTGCTCAATTTGTTCGTACCGACTATGCGCGCTGGGGCAAAGTCGCCAAAGAATCCAATATCAAAATTGATTGATTGATTCAGCGTGAAGTGGGACTCATCCCACCGCGCGTTGAACCGATTCCAACGATGAAAGTTTGAGCCGCGGGCCTGAACGCATAAATTGACCTGGCAGTTCGCGCTTCATCAAGTCTTGTACGCGCATGGCGATTGAAGCCAGTTTTTCTAAGTCGATACCTGTTTCATAGCCACATTCGTGGAGTAAATAAACCAAATCTTCTGTACAGATATTGCCTGTTGCACCTGGTGCAAATGGACAACCACCCAGGCCACCAAATGAAGATTCGTATTCACGAATACCGAGTTCAAGTCCATTCATCACGTTGGCCAAACCAATGCCACGGGTGTTGTGAAAGTGAAGCGCAATTACCGCTTGTGGATGACGCGACCTGATTGCCTCTACCACTCTTGACACCACAGGCGGTGTGGCCATACCCGTTGTATCTCCTAAACTGATGTTGCGTACACCATCAGCCATGTATGCATCGATGATCTTGAGAATGTTTTCAATCTTGACGTCGCCTTCAAACGGACAACCAAATGCAGTAGCGACTGCACCACGCAATGAGATGCCGAATTTTTTGGCAATGGGTGCAAATTCATTGAAGTCTGCAATGGCTGCATCGATGGATTTATTTAAATTGGCTTGGCAATGAGTTTCGGATGCAGAAATAAACGAAGCCATCATGTCGACCTTGGCTGCAGCTGCCCGCTCAGCACCTCGAGCGTTGGGCACCAATGCAGTGATTCGTACACCAGGTTTGCGAACAATCATGTCCATGAGTTGAGCGGCATCGGCCAATTGAGGCACAGCACGCGGTGAAACAAAGGACGTAGCTTCAACACTCGTCACACCCGCATCAATCAGTGCGTTGATTAAATCGGCTTTTGACTGTGTGGGGATGAATTCTTTTTCGGCTTGAAAACCGTCACGGGTGCCAACTTCGGTGACGAGTACAAAACGATCATTGTTAGATTTGGGTTGGTACGACATATTAAAGTCCTATTTGAAAAAAAATGAAAACTAAATCACACCACGCGCGCGCAGTTCATGAATTTGTTGGGTATTAAAACCCAGTTCTGTCAATATAGCATCAGTATCTGCACCTAGCACGGGCGGGGGGCGATGGACGCGACAGGGCTCATCTGTGAATTTAATTGGAAAACCCAAGACATCGAGCTTGCCGTGCTGTGGATGATCAATCGTCATGCGCATTTGTTGGTGCTGCGTTTGTGGGTCCTCAAACACCTGCCCCATGTCTAAAACCTTACCGCATGGAATTCCCGCTCGGTTGATCGCATCTATCCAATGAGCAACCGATTGTTTTTTGGTCTGCAAATTGATCTCGGCGTTGATCGCCAAACGATGAAGGTAGCGATCGTCATTGGTTTGAAAGTCGGGATGATCGCGAAGATGGCCTAAATCGAGTGCATCAAGCAGTTTGAAATAAAACCTATCGTTGGATGGAGCAATTGCAATTTGACCATCTGACGCTTCAAATAATCCGTAGGGTGACGCTAAGCTGTGATCATTACCCGTTCTCTTGGGTATCTTTTCATTGGCAAAGTAATTGGTAGCCAAAAAAGCCAACATGCTGGTCATGCCATCGGTGAGTGCAGTGGCGATTTCTTCGCCCTCGCCTGTTCGGTTGCGACGAACCAATGCAGCCAATATCCCCATCGCTGCTTGCTGGCCTGCCACCAAATCAGAAATCGGTGGGCCCGCGCGCATCGGTGGGCCTTCTTCAAAACCTGTCACACTCATAAACCCGCTCATTGCTTGTGCGATGAAGTCAAATGAAGGCCTGTCAGTGTATGGTCCCGTTAAACCAAAGCCCGTGACATGACAGCTGATGATGTCAGGCTTTAGAGCCATCAACTCTGCTCGACCTAAACCCATTTTCTCCATCACGCCAGGACGATAGTTGTTAACGATTACATCTGCTTGTCGAATCAATGATCGCAAAATATCCATGCCCTCTTTGGTACGAAGGGCCAGTGTGAGTGAGCGTTTATTGCGATTGAAACTTGCGAAGTAAAGTGAATAACCATTGACAGATGCGCCTTGTTTTCTGACAGGATCGCCATCGAATGGGTCTTCGATCTTGATGACTTCAGCACCCATGTCCGCTAAAAACATCGAACAAAAAGGTCCTGCAAGTATGCGCGTCAAATCGACTACGCGAATTCCTTCAAGTTGCATCTGAGTTGTCTTTTACAATAATTTCATTCAGCTTCAACACCCGCTGCTTTTAAAATTTTCCCCATCAACGGTGACTCTGATCGAATTGTTTCTGCAACTTTATTGGGCGTGCTATGAAGAGGTGCAACACCCAACTTGCCCAAAGTTTCACGAACATCATTCAATTGCATGATCTTGCCGAGCTCCAAGTTGATGCGATTAATAATTTCTATAGGCGTTCCTTTGGGTGCAACGATAGACCACCACACACCCGATTCAAAACCTAGCACACCCGACTCAATCATCGTGGGTACATCGGGCAATGCAACGGATCGCTGAACGCTGGTTACTGCAATTGCTCGCAACTTACCGCTCTTGATATGCGGCATCGCAGGCACCATATCTGAGAATACCATTTGTATTTGACCTGCCAATACATCAGTCACTGCTTGTATTGTTCCTTTGTAAGGGATGTGAACAATGTTGACCCCAACCGCACTTTTATACATTTCACCGCTGATGTGCGATTGAATTCCTTTACCACCCGAACCGAAATTGAGTTTGCCTGGATTGGCTTTGGCATAAGCCGTTACTTCAGCCAATGTGGTAACGGGTACAGATGGATGAACAACCAAAACTTGTCCAGCAGAAGCGACCAACGCAATCGCTGAAAAATCATCAATCGGATCAAAAGATAATTTTTTGAACATGAAAGGGTTATTCACAACTGTGCTGCTATTTGAAAGCAATAAGGTATATCCATCGGGAGCAGATTTAGCCGCAGCCTCATGACCAATATTACCGCTGGCTCCTGCGCGGTTATCCACCGTGATAGGCTGCCCTAACCCTTCTGAAAGCTTCATTGCAATCAATCTTGCCAGCACATCGCTGGTACCGCCTGGTGGAAAAGGAGCAATCAGTTTGATGGGTTTATTGGGATATGCAGACTGAGACCATGAAACATGGGGAGACGCGACGTATACAAATGCAAAAAGAGTGATGAATAGATATCTCAGCCCAGCGTATGAAAAAGTCAACATTCGGTAGTCTCCTTTGATATTTCAAACATTGTCCTCTATTTACTTATCACTGCACGGACCACATTTATTAAGTTTTGAGCTTATCAGGCGGAATGAGTGCAATCGCTTTTTCCCAGCGAGCGCGATCATCCTGTAAAAATTTTACAAACTGCGATGGCTTGATGGTGTTGATGGGATCGTACCCATTTGGAATCAAAAAGTTCTCACTAAAATCTTTGCTCGATGTCACATCCCAAATATCGTTGGACATTTTTTGCACAATGTCTTTGGGTGTTGTAGCGGGTGCAAATGCGCCAAACCAAGAGCGTGCTTCAAAAGCGATACCACCCGCTTGCAAAACAGTGGGCACTTGGGGCAACAAGGGGTGTCTTTCTGTACCGGCAAACGCAAGCGCTTTGATCCTGCCCGAACGAATATGCGACAGTGGTAGCGCCAACGCACCTAACAATAAATTAACCTCGCCAGCAAGCAGCGCAGACATTGAAGGTGCAATTCCTTGGTATGGCACATGCAACAACTCAATACCTAAACGATTGGCCAGCACTTCAAACATCACATGATGTTGACTTGCAATACCTGGCGATGAATAAGAAACTTTTCCTGGATTGGCTTTTGCATAAGCAACAAACTCTTGAAAATTAGTAGCAGGAAAACTGCCATGTGCCACAAGTAAAAACGAGATCTGACACATGATGGATAAAGGTGCAAAATCTTTATCTGCGTTGTAGGGCATATTTTTGTTTAACAACGGAATGATGGAAAACGCAGGATCAGCGGCCATCAAAATGTTGTATCCATCCGCAGGCGCTTTTGCAACATAGGATGTACCGACCAAAGAATTGGCTCCTGCGCGACTCTCCACCACCAACGGTTGCCCCCATTTAGGAAGCAACTTGCCACCGATGTAACGCGCCATTTGATCAACCGAACCACCCGCTGCAAAGGGGACGGTGACTTTAACGGGGCGGGTAGGAAAATCTTGACTTTGTGCACCAGAAAACTGTGCGTGCAATGCCATTGGTGCAGCAATTGCAGATTGAAGAATTTGTCTGCGATTGAGTGTGTTTGATTTTTTCATATGCATTCTCCTTTAGATAAAAACTTCAAAGTTTGGAAGGTGATGAATAACCATAAATCTTTTTTGCGGCCTCTTCACTGATATAGCCTTTTAAAAGATCATGCGTGATGCTGTCGATTGAACGTTTGGATGGTTCACCGTAGCCACCGCCCCCCCCAGAATCGACTTGTACCCAATCGCCCTTTTTGAGTGAACGGTCGGCTTTCTTTAAGTGCTCTTCACGATCAGTTCCTGGATTCAAAATTACTTGCCCACTTGCACCATCGTGCCCTGAGTTAACCCCCCATGGCGGGCATTTTGTTCGATCCATACTCACGTTGAGGTGACAGTCTTGAAGAGCTTTGACGCGCTTGCTAACACCGAGTCCGCCTCTGAATTGACCAGGTCCACCCGAATCTTGTCTGAGAGAAATGGAATCGAAAAAAACCGGATAGAGCGCTTCTTGCAATTCAACAGGCACGTTGAACGTATCGCCATGCGCATAGGTTTTAAATGGACCACTGCCATCCCCTCTTTGACTCGCGCCAAAACCACCTTGACCTGTTTCAAGATTTTTAAACAGCTCTCCATTTGCTTTTCTGCCACTGAACACATGAACACCAAAAGCACCGTGATGTCCGCCTGCAACCAAATCAGGTCTTGCTTGACCCACTGCACGCAACACAACGTCAATGACTGTGGCTAAGGGCGTGCTGTAACGCGCCATCGGTGCTGTTGCTGGAGCGCTCAAAAATTTTCCTTCAGGCAATACAACCGACAAACATCGAAAGGTTCCTTCGTTGGGTGCATCACCATTGGGTAAAAGATAACTCATTGCAATTCGCGCGGCAGTGATTCCGCCGCCTAATGCGCCAGAATTAAACGGGCCTTTGAGCACGGGCGCGATATCTGAAAAATCAACTTCGAGTTGCTTACCCTTAATCCGTACAGTAACTGGTATCGGAACGACTTGCCCCACTTGAATGCCGTCGTCATCAAGTTCAGCATAGGCCGTATAAGTGCCATCAGGAATGCCTTCAATGATTTGACGTGCTGCTTGTTCTGATTTCATCCACAGTTGCTCAATCGCGTGCGATACAGTTTCAACGCCATATTGCTTAAGTAATCCTTGATACAGATTGCGTCCAAGCAAACAACCGCCCATTTGTGATGCCACATCACCCAAAACAACGACAGGAAATCGAGTATTGAATTCGATCATCCGATAAATATCTTGAACAGGCTGCCCTGCTTTTTGCAACTTAACAGTTCTAAACTGAATGCCTTCTTGAAAAATACTCACAGTGTCATTCGTCGCAGATGAGCCCACTTCACGACCACCCACATCCGTCCAATGTGCTGCTATTGCTAAAAACGCTTCAGGAGATCGCGATTGTTCGCTGGCAAATATGGGCGTATACATAACAACGTTATTGAGATGCTGACCCAACACACCTGAATAATTACAAATGATAACGTCACCGTGCTCGAACCCATCTTTGCCATAAAAATAGATGCCATCCTCGACGGCAGCACCCAAAATATTCGCAACAAAAAGAGGGATGCCGCCTTTTCCCTGCGATATCAATCGACATTCAACGTCAACAATTCCCACTGCAAAATCTTTGTATTCATAAATGAGTGGACTAAATGCAGTACGCGTGATGTTGGCCTCGATCTGTTCAGGAATGGCTAACAATTTGTTTCGAATCACCTCTAAGGTGATGGGATCGATGGAGTGGCAATTGCTCATAAAATTTTGTGATTGCAAAAAATAAATTAAGTTAATGAAACATCAATGTGAAGTTCTGCGAGACGACCAATATGGAATCGATCGCCTTCATCGATGAGGCAAGTAGCGCCATACTCTTCAATCAACGCAGGACCTGGATGCGCAAAACCGATGGGCAACTCGGCACGCTGAAAGACAGGCATTTTTTTCCAACTGCGACTGCGCGCGAGAAAAACCTCTCGTTGAACTGTCGTAGGACTCGACTTTGCTCCTGCCACCGATTGAATCGCCATGGCCTCTAAGTTGGGTTTTTGTACCGCATGTCTTACGATGGTTGCAATGGAAACAAACTCGATGAGTGCACCTGCAGTCACATGTCCATAACGTTGTCGATACGTATTTTCAAAATGTTCTTGGAGTGAATCACTCGTTGTGTTTGAATCCCACAAAATACGGAGCGTGTGGTGTTGACCCTTATAACGAAGTTCAGCATACCGCAACACAATCATGTCGTTCTGCGATTGAGACGCAGGCATTCGAGCCTTGATCACGCTGAGCATATCTTCGCATAATTTGACTGCATGAATGAGATTGGCTGCATTGAGAGACGCCAAAAATGTTCGACTTTCATCGGACTCCACTTCTGCAAACAGCATACCTAATGCAGAAAAAACGCCCGCACGAATCGGAACAATCACTTTAGGAATCGAGAGCTCTCGAGCGAGTTCGACACTATGCAATGGGCCACCACCGCCGTATGCAAACAAAACAAATTCTCTGGGGTCCTCACCACGTTCGATAGTTATTTTTCGAATCGCAGCAGACATTTTCACCGAAACCAATGTGAGTAAGCCTTGTGCAATTTGAGGGACGTCATGCTCACTCGTGTATCCAAGAGGCTCGCCTAATTTTTGCCAAATGGCTTCACGTGCTTTTTCTACACTCAGTACGATATCTTCGCCCATGCGCGCTTGCGGGTCGAGTCGACCTAAAACAATATTTGCATCCGTAACTGTTGGTTCAGTACCGCCTCTACCAAAAGCAACGGGGCCTGGAAAAGATCCTGCACTTTCAGGGCCCACACGCAAACGATCTTCGACATCAAGTCGAGCAATCGATCCACCGCCCGCACCCACTTCAATAATATCGATTATGCTGCTGCGAATAGGAAATCCATGTTCATAGCCACCCACCCAATACGAAGTCTTGATATCAAATTGTCCAGACTTCACCAATGCACATTTGGCAGTTGTGCCACCAATATCAAAAGCAACCATGTGCGAGATACCCAAAGCTTGTGCGTAAGCGGCAGCGCCCACCACACCACCAACAGGACCCGACTCGACCAATCGAACAGGTTGTGCAGAAGCCACTTCAAAACTGATTACACCCGAACCCGAGCCCATAAAGTAGCGCTCTCCGACAAATTTTCTTTCATCAAGGCCTTTGCTCAATCGATCTACATAGCGACCCACCTCGGGGCCGACAAACGCATTGGCAGATGCGGTTGCCGTTCTTTCATACTCATACCATTCGCGCGATAACTGACTTCCGTAAGTAATGAATGCATGAGGCAATAATTTTTGCAATGCGTTTGCAACCGTTTCTTCGTGCGCAGGGTTTGCGTATGCGTTGATAAAAGAAATCGCAACAGACTCAACGCCCTTCTCTTTCCATTGATGCGCTAAATTTTCTAACTCCAAAAGATCAGGCGCGGCAACCGATTCACCCATCGCATTGCTTCTTTCAGTTAGCTCATAGCGACGCTCACGAGAAATCAATGGGTCGGCTTTGCGGTAATGCATTTGATAGGGCAACGCCCTGTTCCCTCTCGCAATTTCTAATACATCTTTAAAGCCGCGCGTGGTGAGCAACACCGTATGCGAACCTTTTCTTTGCAACAGCGAGTTAATCACCAAAGTGGTGCCGTGCTTAAAAGACAATGCGTTTGAAATCGATAACCCAAGTGCGGCCATACATTCATCAATAGCACGAACAAAATTGTCGTATGAAGTGAGACACTTCACTGCTTTTAAATCCCCTGTTTGGATATCAAAAACAGTTAAGTCAGTGAAAGTGCCGCCAATGTCAACCGCGAGTAAAAATGCATTTTTTGCTTGATTCATGAATCTTCCAACTTTTGAATTCAAACAATATGTGTCGTGAGTATGCCGATTGCGTCCACCTCGGCCTCCATCACATCACCAGGCTTGAGATAAAAATCGTCAGCGTTGGGTTTTCTGTGTAAGGCAACGCCCTCGGGTGTGCCTGACGCAATCATGTCTCCCGCGCCCAATCCCGATTTGGACCAAAACGAAATTAGTTGTGGAAAACTAAAAACCATATCGCCACAGCTCTCGTCTTGCAAGGTTCGACCATTGACGCGAAGTGAAACGTGCATTTTGGAGGGATCAGAAATTTCATCAGCCGTGACTATCCAAGGACCAATTGGACCAAAGCCTGGAAAATTTTTCCCCATCATGATCATTTGATTGCGCATTTCTTTAAGTTGCCATTCACGAGCAGACAAGTCATTAAAAACGGTATAGCCAAATACGTGCTCGAGCGCATTCTCTTCGCTGACGCGAAAACAGTTTTTGCCCAATATGGCAACGACTTCTACTTCGTAATCAAACGCGTGAACGTCTGCGGGGCGTGCAACGCGAGCTTGATGAGGTACAAGCGTATGAGCCAGTTTAATGAACGCCGATGGAAATTCAAAATGAATTCCTGTTGCGCCTTGTGTTTTCCAATAATCCAAACTCTCTTGTTTGTGTCGACCAAAATTGCGTCCTGCACAAATAATTGAACGCGCAGGTAATGGAATATCCCATGCTGCTGTACTTGCAGTCTCAACCCATTGCGAGTTTTGATGATTCACAGACCATTTAATCAATCGACGGATGTGATCCAACGCTTTGTCTCCACTTTCAATGATGCCTTGCATGTTCAATCCTGCAAGCCATTGATCGCCCATGGATGCGGCCGCTTGAGAAATGTCCAGCGCCATTGGCGTGGAGGAGTCCCATTTGACAATAACAGCGTTGCGCAATCCATGTGCGCGTTTGATGATGCCTAATTTCATTCTGCTTTGATTCCTAGTTGACGGATGAGTGGGACCCAGAGCTGACGCTCTGCTGAGATGAATTCACCCGCTTGTTCGGGTGACATATTACCTAAAGGTTGCTCGCCAATGCCTTGAATACGAGCAATGAGTTCGGGACGCGTCAGTGCAAGGTTGACGGCCTTGTTCATTTCTAAAACGATATTTCTAGGCGTTTGTGCAGGCGCTAAAAGAATAAACCATGCGCTGATTTCCATATTTGCAAAGCCAGACTCTTTGAGCGTGGGCACTTGTGCAAGAGGAGGAAAACGTTGGTCATCCATTAACGCCAATGGAATCATTAACCCGTTGCGTGCTTGCTGCATTGACGAGGGAAGTGGATCAAACATTAAATCCACATTGTTGCCCATCACAGCAGTAACGGCAGGCGCACTGCCACTGAATGGAATGTGATTGATTTTGAATCCCATCAACGCTGCAGCATATTCACCCGTGATGTGAGTGATGTTGCCAATTCCTGCTGAAGCCATGCTCAAGGGTGGTTGTTTTTTGCGCGCCAATTCCAAAAAATCTTTGAGATTGGTAACGCCCAGATCTTTGCGAACAAACATCAACAAAGGGGACTTTGCAAGACCTACAACAGGAGTAAAAGATTTTTCTGGGTCGTAGGGCATCTTGCTAAACAAGGCTTGGTTCAGAACGGTAGGACCATTTCCACCGATCAAAAAAGTTTTGCCATCGGGTTTGGCGCGCGCAACAAAATCAGCGCCAATCATGCCACTGGCACCTGCTTTGTTTTCAACAAGTATAGGCGTATTGAGAATTACAGAGGTTTCTTGAGCGATGATGCGCGCCACTTGATCGGCAGCACCGCCTGGTGGAAACGTCACAACAAATCGAATCGGAATTTGTGCAG
>Ga0114966_10002788_pt1 | contig 15481 bp, 12 predicted proteins | sample M_130207_XF_Meta_FD_87029 | JGI IMG/M metagenome (GOLD analysis project Ga0114966, IMG submission 87029) | Freshwater microbial communities from Lake Montjoie, Canada to study carbon cycling - M_130207_XF_MetaG | ecosystem: Environmental > Aquatic > Freshwater > Lake | place: Lake Montjoie... | reverse complement strand
TAATTGACCCAACTGATAATCAGCAAACTTCACCATAGTATATTATAAGAAGATATAATATATTATTACACGATATAATTAATTTCGTTCGTTGTCGTAAGGCGTTTCAGCAATAGGTCTATTTGTTCGTCGGTTAATTTCGTCTCTTGTGAAGGTTTGGGTTCTAATGGGGTTTCGGGCGGAGTTAATCTGCTCTTACTTTTATTTTTCCGTTCTTCTATACAATCACTTTCACCACAACAACACGCTATTTTTTGTAGATGTATGTTTTTAATAAATATACCTAATGCTCCTAAAACTGCTACTACAAGAGCGGAGATTGCTATTGTATCTACCGCCATATTATACATATATAATAATATTTTAACTTTACCACTTTTTACCTTTCAATGGTTTATTACCGCCTTTCATTAATAATTTATCTTCACTCCCGCCTTCAAAATATTTGCTTTCTTTATGCTTCTTTTGTTTTTTCATACCCGTCCCTTTGGATTTACTTGCTGGGTCTGTCTGCTGACCTTTGACTTCTATTTTGCTTTCCATTTTATATTATGGAGAGATTTAAATTTATGGTTTATTACATTTTGATATTTTCAATACTTCTTCGTGCTTCTTAATATACAGATATGTTTGTAAATCATATTTTAAGTTGCGAATGTTTTTCTCAAATATGATTAGGATTTGTTTTAACATTTATATAGTAGAGAGATAATATTTTACACTAATGGACTGAAAGTAAGATTACAATTAATACCATTTGAAGGGGCATTATTGTCGCTTGGAGAATAATTCGCTGTTGCTCTTACGGATATGCCCGTCAGTGCTTTTAATCCGCTTAATGATAAATTAACGCTTGTGGCGTGTGGGACGGGGACTATTAATAGAGGCACGTCGGCAATAGTCGCATTAGCACTACCATAAACTTTTAGAAAGTTTGTTCCACTACTGCCGTCGCTATACACAATTAAATTATACAAATACCCACCAGTAATACTTAAATTAGTATATGTGTTAATAATTGTTTCAGCATAATTAGAACCAATCGCCAACCCGAACCGAGCAGTATTAGTTTTAATAGATGTTATATCGGCATTCGTGACCGCCACGCTCCCAGTCACAGAAACAGAAGAACCCGTCGCATCTACTTTATCCGTAGAAAAAGCAAGAGCGGGTTGCGTGGCGACGGCGATATTGCTCGTAAGATAGGATAAATAGGGAGCAGAAGTCACTGATACAGAACCAGTAATAGCGGGAAGAGTGGTGACGGCGACGTTGTCTGTAAGATAAGATAGATGGGGAGCAGAAGTTACTGATACAGAACCCGTAATTGGGGGCATTGTGGCGACGGCAACATTATCAGTAAGATAAGATAAATGCGGAGCAGAAAGAACATTTACATCTCCACTAACAACGATTTCACTTTCATTACTTATAATCAAAGAACCACTTGCGTCGGTTAATAGCGGATGAGCGGAAGCACCCCCATCCTCGCCATACACCATAACACTATCATTTGCTCGGTCTAAATACCCGTCATTAAATACTTGCGAATGGATACGAGTAAATGACGCATCTACGACATCTGTATTTTGGGCGGTGATATAAAAATAGCGGTGTTCTAATGCCGTTTGGACTTTGGGGCATTGAAAGGCAATATGAGGTTCGGGTGCGGGTGTTGCTGGGATGGTATAGACACTTACTTTATCCCACGAAACGCCATTGATGCCTTGATAAATTTTTAATGTAATTTCAACATTCGCCATTACGGCAACATTCACTTTTGTAAAATTGCCGATTGCGTCGCTTACCCCCGTAAAAGTTTGATTGGTGAGTAATCTTGTCTGTGTGCTATTGATTAAACTATCTCGTGCTACTGGCGTTGAAGACATATTATATAATATGCCGATATAAAAAAATATTAGTATTCTTCCTTAATAAATAATACGAAAGAAAGATAATTGGTAAGAACGGATGTATTTCCATTGGGAAACTCATTCACGACCCGAAATTGGATGGTAGAAATATTCATTGTGTCTAAATTGCCGATGTCGGTATATTCCAACTGCTCTTGAAAAAACAAATTGTCCGTGCTGGTAAGTTGGCGGGTTGGCGTGAAAGAAGCAATCATATTCTCTCGTCCATTTCGGGTTTTGGTTTGATTGCCGACATAAGTTAAGGCTGGGAGCGACCAAAATAACGCTAAATCTTGAACTCGGTAGAAGTTCGGGACTTGAGTGCCGATAAATTGCGTCCAAGTTTGTAATTGATTAAAATTATAATTAGTTGCTCCTAATCCTATTACACTCGCCAATTGTCCCGCTTGAGTAAAATCTATATCGGGGCAACGAGGATTACCATTTTCAAATTGTGAGTTAGGAGCATAATTTCGGGTCGTCCATTGTATTTGCCGAAAATAAGGTTGGTCGCCTTCTACGAAAGGTGCTGTTGGCTCGTTTGACCCTTTAACAATCATAGGGCGATAATTAATCCAAGCACTTCCTCGTTGGACTTCATAAGAAACAAAAGCACGAGAAGAATATTTTAATGCTCCTACTGCTCCTTCACCTATAATACCAATACTCGTCGGGTCTCCAGCGTAGATTTGTAAATAAAGCGAACCATTAGACGTAAAGAAAATAACATAATCACCCGCAGACCAATTATAGGCAATATCTTCTTCTACTATCTCACCACCATCTATTATATTCCAACCACCATCCACATCTCGGTATAAACTCATTACCATTTCGGTTTCATTACCAGTCGTAGCGTCATCCATATATCGCAGACCAATTTGATAATCAACACCCAATTTACCTTCAATATTAATTTGGGTGAAAAACTGAAATGCTCCTTTAACCAAAGCATTCGCATCCCATACACCCCAAAATTGCGTCAAATCTTCTACTTCTAAACCTACCGTGCCGATGCCGTCATCCGCATTTATCGGGAGCATATTGGGATTAGTTACATTCGGGGCATTTACATTACCGAGTGCTTGTTCTATTTTCGTAGAATAAAAATCTAATTCTACAAAACCGTCGGGATTATTCGTTGAAAAAATTACATCTAAACCATTATCTATGGTCGGTTGTAAGGGTTTTTGTAAGACATAGTCGCTAAAAGTCAATCCCTTACCACTCGTATCACCACACGACAATACCGCACTTACTTCTTCGTTTAAACTGGCGATTAATGCTGACGCTGAAGCAAATTCCCCCTTTGGGTTCAGTATTTTATTTGGAAAACTTACTGAACGGGGAGGAGTTGCGATAGAGCGTAATGGGACACCAATAGCATTTGGCGTAAAATTAAAAGATGTTTTCGCTAAATTAATTACAGATTGTATTGGCGGACTTTCTTGATACAAGAACTTACTTAAGGCTACTTTGCTATTCGGTTTTATGACTAAATTATCACGCAGACCAATAGAGAATGTTCCATCTGTCGCTAATTTAGAATTGTTTATCACCTTCAGTTGTTTAATCAGCGTCGGCATACTTATATACAATAACAAGATATAAAAAAATAGGATTTAATCCCATTATTTTATATTTAATCGTTTATTTAACAATAATCCTCTTCGTCGTCTTGTGCTTCGTCGCTGTCGTCGCCTTTGCTTTCACGCATTCGTAGATTATAGAATAAACCTTTCTTTTTATTGCCTCGTGTTTGACTTTTATAGATTATAGGAGTATTCCATAACTTCATCCGCTTTAATTCGCTCTTTATATCTTCACACTTTATCTTATCCATTTTTGCGTGTGCTTCTACGTCGTCTATGAACGCCGACCAACAAGTCTCCTTCTCCTTTTTATAACAACCTACATTCATCCCCGCCTTCCATTCATAATTTACGTCAAACCATTTATCAAACTTCGCCAAATTGCCTCGCACTTCTTCTTTTTCATTCATCCACTCTTTCGGCATTGGTTTCATTTTGCCCTCCTCGCAATACATTTTGCTATATTCATAATACAACGCCAAGAGCGAATGCTTTTTTTCTATTAAGGTCTTTTTAAAATTATCGTTTCGCACGAATACACATTTCTCATAATTATTTTCAGTCACTTCATCTGTAAATTCACTATCAAACTGGTTTATCACCATACTTCGCATAATACCATTGTCGCCTTTCACTTTCATCCCGTTATTGCCGACAACAATTAATTTACAAGTGAGTTTCATACTCATATTTACACCATACATTTCGTTATACGAAATCGTATTACCATCTCGTATGGTTTTTATTGTGCCTTCGTCTTGGATTGCCGACGCATCTACTTCATTAATCCACGCTATACGCACACCCAATAAAGTCGCTATGGTTTTGTGAAGCGTAGATTTGGCTGATTTCTCAAACGTGTCGCTATTTAACTTTTTACAAAGGTTCGGCATAATTTCACTTAGAGCGTCTAAAATTGTGCTTTTACCATTACCCGCCTTCTCGCCCTTAAAATTATAGAACTCTTGAACTCGGGATGGGTCGCCACACAACATAAAACCAAACTCGCTTAAGTAGCGGTCTAAATGGATGTCGTTGTAATTACAGACTTTCTTAAACTCTTCTTTTAACATTGCCTTATCGGCTTCATTCGGCGGTTCATAATCAAAAGGCAGTGTCTCGGTAAGATAATGCGTCGGCAGAAGTCCCTTATGAAATGTTCCAGTTTTTAAATCAAACAATCCATTTTTGTAGGGGATTTGGTATGGATTATTATCAAACCGCTCACACCACTCCTTATCTACCGCCAATACGCTTTTTAGATACTCTTTTAGAGCAGTATAGATTTTACTACCACAACACTTTCGCCGATAATCATTATAACCATCTATTTTCTTTTGGTGTTCTTCTTTTTTTGTTCCGTCGGTTTCGTTTGCTTTTAAACCAGCAATTACTAAAACGGCTTCATCTATGAGTTGCTGGAGCGTAGTAATGATAAACGATGTTGGTGTGTCGGTTTTCATCCACAGACACGTTTTCTCATTATAAATCCACCATAATCTTTTATAGCAACGCAAATAAGGTGCTAGATGAAATTCTAGAAACTTTGCTATATCGTTTTCTCCTTTCATAAGCGTATCGTAAGGCAAGACGATTTTAAAATCTGCCTTCCACCGAATGAACGCTTCGGGGTCTATTATTTTCGCAATTGTTTCTAAACACGCCATAGGATTATCCTTAATATCATAGTTAATACTATCCCACGTTTTCATTCCGTCGCCACCCCGTCGGTCAATAGCAACAAAATCCCGCCACACTTGCGGGTCATACCCATTACATTTTAAGACCGCACAGATTTTTATAAAGTAGGGATTGCGTTTAATTTTATGAAACCCATTTTCGTCTTTGGGATTTCCCATATACTTTTCTTTTAATAATGCGATGTATTTATCCTCACCAACGGATGGTAATGGTGTCCCCGTGCGTGAGTTGGGTGGCGTTAATATAGCGGGTTTATTTTTTCGTAAATCAGTAATAAGCGTCTTAATATGGTTCGCCATCCATCTTACAATAATGCTCGTTTCGGGAGTAGAATTGTCTAAAATACAGATGGGATGTTCGTTCATATATTTTCTCGCTCTCATTACTTTTTTTGCTTTTTTACAAATGGTCGCCGTTGGAGGAATACATTTCATTCTGCCGTCTCCAAAGAATATTTCTATACCGCCAATATCACCTTTGCTTTTTCCAGCATTTACTAATATGTCTATGCCTTCACACATACAAGGATTATCAGTAATATCTACAAGTAAGCCAACATTGCCTTCGGTGCTGTCCCAAAACATTCCGTCAGCATTTTCTTCACCTACATCTTCTAGGTAATCTTCAAACGCTTTTGTGGCGATAGGACACGGACTATCGGGGGTGTCTTTTCTAAATATATCAAAATCAAAACACACTAAACGCCGTTCGTTCTCGTGCCGTCCTAATTTAATACCCCACCGATTAATTTTATAATTATGCTCCGCTTTTAATTCAGCGTAGGTTAATTTATTCCAATCGTCCAAGCCAAACCCACTCGTGCTGTTGCCGATGGGATGCTTCTCTTCATTTACATTCACTAGCGAAAATCCTTGGGCGATGAGCGATTTAATGGTTTCCATTCTATATATCTTATATAAGAGATTTATTTAAATGGATTTTTTAAATCAATTTTTCTAAAAATTAAATGAAAAGCGATACAACGCTTTCGGGTGAGACCATATATGGTGTGGCTACAGCATATATCGTTTTAATTTTGGTTTGCTAGGTGTCTATTTGTCTAAATACTAGGTGGTCTCTAAAAGTTCTCTATAGATATAAGCAATATAAAAAAAGTTTATGAGATGACTAAATTATAGGCGTTTAGGCAGTCAGCATAGTAGCATAGGGGATTGCCTCCATCTTTGCCGTCAGTTGCTCTATTTTTCGCTTGTAGTATGACCTCATAGAGATTGCCTTTACCTTTCTCCGCTCTTCAGCGTCGTCGTGGTATTTTAATTTTTGTGCCGTCTTCAGTAATTCTTTATTTCTTTCATAGTAGCGTTGGTTTGCCTCTCGGTGTTGCTCTCGTCTTTTTTCTTTTCTAATAAATTCTTGCTCCTCTGCTGTTAAAATATTCGGCTGTATTTCTTCGTTAGACATTTGCCTTAAGTTAATATATAAGAAGAAAATATATTTATATCAATTTTTTATATTAATAACCCTTATTTCGGCGACCCTTGCCTCTGCTTCTTCTTCTGTATCATAACTCCCATAATATGTAACTTTTTTGGCTTTTTTGTCCCATATTCTTACTGAAAATCGTTCATTTTCTTTTCTGTAACCCACTAAAGTTTTTGGTTTTTCTCCCCACGCTAAATTACTAACCGCACAATTCTTTTTATTTTTATCCTTATAAAAAATTCTTTTGTGATTTTGTGGATTTGGTATAAATGCTCGTGCTACTAAATGTGCGTTCATTTCTACTACACATTTTTTTAATGCTGTATCCCAATATTTTATATAGCCTTGATAATCTATTTTAGCGTCATCCCATTCATTTTCATTCACATTATAAATTGCTACACCTCCGTCTGTATAAACTTTTAAAGTTGGATTAATATATTTATATTGAGTATTTTCATCTTCTATTATTATTTCACCAAACTCCGTCGTCATTCTTATATATATAGAGTAAGGAAGGTTTTAAATAGTAATAACTATGTTAATATATGTAAGGCTATGTAAATGCCTAATTATCTCTAAAGTCTAAAGTTTTCTTCTATCAAAAAATCTATAGGTAAAATGTTTTGGAAAATGAAAAAATAGTCATTAACATTTCCTTACACAACCTTACATTTTAAAAGTGCCTAAAAGCCTAAAATCTAGTCTTTTATAAAAGTTTCCTCTATGGGTATAAGCGTATAGAAATAGTTTATGAGATGCCTAAAATTTAGACAAATAGACATAATTTTTTGTTTCAAAAACCTAACAAAAAATTACAATGCGGAAAAAAAGCGATTATCGGTGTTCGGGACGGTCGGGGACTTTCGGTGGCGGAGCGGATGGCGGGATGCCTTCAGTATTAATAGTCTTATTCTGTTGGATAGACAAATAGACACAATTATTATTGCCTAATAAATTCGTGAGTTTCTGTTTCGTAATTGGATTTAAAAATCTTACTTTCAAAGACGAGATGGTCTGCGGGATGGTAGATAAATGATAATAGGTATAGCCATCACCCGTGGTAGAAAGAAAAGTATTGCCCGTCAAATAATAAAGCGACACAATACTTTTAATAGCAAATGCGTCTTTATCTTGTAATTCACTCCCCGTCCCATACCCCACAATTTCAATTAATATATTCCCGCCTAAATTACCTAATATGCTGGTAGAAGGATTAGGAGCAAAAAGTTTCGTCTGCTGGTCGGCGGAGGCACAAACACTATCTACATTAAACCCGCCAATTTTACTTGCTGGGTCAGTGAAAAAAGGTTCTCGCACATTTGCCGACGCTGTTGTTGTTGCTTCTATAAACATATAAGGATTTGGAAACATCGTGAAAGTATCGGGAACGACGAGTTGCTCGTTGTTGCGTAAAGTTTGCGTGTTTGCTTGATTAATATTTTGGTCTATAGAATAAAGCGTATTCGTGCTGTATTTACTAAAAACATCATAAGTTAAATCATCTACAGATTTAAACTGACTTTCGGGAATATAATTCGGCGGAATACAAATCGCATTTACATCAAATCCTAATATCTCCCAAAAATTACTGGGTTTAGTAGTATCGCCATTTACATACGCTTTTAATCCCGTAAAACAAATACCACTTTGGCGGTCATTCACATCTACTCTTGCCCCGTCTGTGCCTACCAAATATGGTAGATTATTCATTGCTTCGCTTATATTATTCGTAGGGACTTGTCCCGCCCCATACGGCAAAGTAGGAAAAGTGCGACTTTTCACAACACTCTCGGTCGCATCACTGCCCGTCGCATCGCTGGAACATTTAATCGGGGTATGTAATCCTTGTAATGAGAAGCGGTCAGTATCGGGGTCGTAATTTAGCGACAAATTATTTGTCCCGTGTAATCCACCAGTAAAACCCCAATAGGCATCCATAGTATAAGTGAAAGGCAGAAAATAATTATTGTAATAAGGATTAGGTTCTTGCGGAGTAGAATTTACACCCGTTCTATACGCATTATTTTTCGGGTCGCCTTGTGCTTTATCTGTCCCCGCTTCACTCCAATCAACCGTATTTTCTGTATCAAATACATTTTGAAAATATCCACTACCTCCCGCCCAAAAACTCGTCCCCGTTTTAACTTGATTAAAAAATGTATCCGTTTGATTAGGATAAACACTCGCATTACCCCCCATAATTCTAAAAGTAGAAAGAGCGGGACGAAAACAACAAGCAGTATTCGTGCGTTGTTCGTCCATATAATTATAATTATTTATAAGACCACAAAGACCTTCGGTGTATAAAATATTTTTCACGGGCGGGACAGTAATAAGAGGCGGACTGGCGGTTGTGGGTTCGGGCGGAACAACGGACGGATAAGGAGCGGGTATTTCGCTATAATTTGTAAAGACGAAATTTGTAAGCAAACTGGAATGGATGGGTGGCGGATTATGAGCGGGGGGAATTGCTTCAACATTATTATATGAATTAAACCCAAAATTAATACCCCCTAAAATAATTTCTGCTTGAAATGGATTGACGGCATTTTGCGGATATGTCGCATAAGTATATCTTACGTCATTTGTAATATTGGGAAAAACTTGTGCGTTTCCTCCTCGTCCATCATAAGCAGAAAGACCATTTAACATATTGCCCGTTGGATGGATGGTCTCATTCGCATTTGGATAAGTATTTTTGCTTACGCCTTGATTTTGGATTTGAACTAATTTATCGGTGACTAATAGAGCGAGTTGTGCTTTCGTGTAAGCACCTTTATTTATTGTAATTTTTACACGTCGTCTTGTCGGCACTTTATTTATCATATCACATAACCACACGGGTTCATTACATCCCGTCGCATTTGGGATTGTCGCATTATTATTAGAACAATTAGAACCGCCAACGGATAAATATCCATTATTATATAGAACATCATAAGACGGATTAGTTTGTTGTCCGTGAAAATTACTTTTCCAAAATCTATTTGTTTCAAGTTGAGCGTTGCCTCCATTATAAAAATCTGCTCCCATACTCGCATTTACATATTGATAAACGGGATTGGGGAAAAAAATACCCGTTGCTTCGCCTAATGGATAAAACATCGTGTCGCTATTTATTACTTCCATATTATATAAATACGCTTCACTATTCACAGCATAAACCCATCCGTCGTGGATTTTTCCGTTCGTCGCCCCTTGAACTAAATCTAAATTACTTTTCTTGATAATACTATAAATTATATACTCAAACCATATTTCTTGGTTTTCGGTGAAAAAAAGCGTATCGTTGGATAAGAGTGAAGTATCTAATGACGAATTTCTAACATTAATACTATCACCCGCATTTAGCGTCAGCGGTTCTTGAAAAGTGGTTACATATTCGCACCCATCTACCGCTGTCGTCGCATTCCAATACGATAAGGCGACTTGCGTTTGCTTTGGTATGGTCGTCATCTATATATAATAACAAATAAAATTAGTTATTGTATATAACGCTAAAAGAACTTGCTTTTAATATCTGCTAAACTTGCTGTCGTGGATTTCTTGTTCCACAGCAACCATCTACTCCACGCACCAGCAGTAGCAATATCATTCCATTTTTCATTTTTAGAATGGCGTTGGAGGTAAGCAGATTTACGCTCTTCGTCGCCCGTCATCGTATAATCCTCATACCCTACCGCCCCAAATCTCACCCGCTTTTCTCTGCCCGTGGTTTTATTGCGGAGCGTCGCAACCCATTTATGTTTGCCGTCTGTATCTTTTTTTAATGAAACAAAATCATACGCTGAAGGCATTTTATATTATGGAGAGAAATAATAATTAGGAGGAAGTGAAAGTAGAAAGGGCTTGAGGCGGAGCAACGAAAGAAGTCATATCGCTCTGCGGTGAGTAAGAGCGGAGAATTTCGGCAATCGTGATAAAATAAGTTGGGAAGAGATGGAGTTTATCATTCACATACTGGAGGGTCAATTCACTCGCAATAAAGCGGTTAATGGGGGCAACACCAAACGACACCTTTTGGTCGCTAATCAACCCGAGAGGCACACGCAATTCGCAATTCGCACCAGCGGGGATATTGCCTTCACTCATATAATCGTTAAAGAACTGTTGCTTCATTGCTGAAGACGAAATGCCTTGGCGAGAATAAAGGGTTTTACCATCTAAAGTCAGTTGAAAAATCTCATTCAAACCCGCTTCGGTCAATTGTCCCGTGTAGCGGTTAATTAATCCTAAATCACTTTCTTCATTCCAAAAGTCGGTCGCATCCGCAACCATATAATACATATTGGCGATATACTGCTTCACATAGGCAGTCAAACGCAAATTAATATTATGAGCGGTAGTGACCGCCATTGGGATAGTATCTTGAACCATTGTATAAAACAAATAACCTTGAGCGGGAGGCAGTGGGTCGGGTTTAGTCGCATCCAAATACACATCATAAGCAATCTGCGGGTAATTATCAAATTCATAATAATATTCTAAATTACTCATTTTCTCTAAATTCCATTCTACTAAAATTTGGAGACCAGTATTATCCACTGAACGGCAGACACCGAGATACTGAAGCATTCCCGAGATGGAGATGGTAAGCGAATGCTTATTCACATTCCAATAATCATTTCCACTTGCCTCATTAGAATTTCCATTCAAAACTCCATTAAAATCGGGAGTAATGACGGACAAATCTAAATTTTGGTTAAGGACTTTGGAGAGGGCATACTGCGAACCGTTCGGGACAATACAATTCTTCATTCCTAAATAACGTAAGCCTTGTCCGTTAATTCTATCTATTTCAACACCATTGCGAGACAACACGGCAATTTTGCTAATACATTCAATGAAACCGCCTAAACCGAAAAGATGGGGGACTAAAGCACCAGTAATACGGTCTTTCTTAAGTAAATGGGCGTTCAATAATCTTATTTTCTTGGTATTCACTGATACACCGACGGGCAACTGATACAATGAACGAAAAGTCGTAGATGAGATAGGGTCAAAAATTTCGGTCTTGTAATATGAACCTACTGAAGCACCTTGCGAACCACTTTGAGACATCTTATATTATCTACAAATATTATTTTTTCTCTAACTTACACTAAATAAGCAAAAAGATAATATTTTAAAGGGTGAGAAGAGAATTCGTAAAGCAAAAGGCATCTATAGCACCATCCACACTGGCGGGGTCATTTTCCGCCCGAGCGTCGTCGGCAATCGTGATATTCATTGTAAGACGGTTAGATTGGCTTTCGGGGTATAAAATCCCAATACCAAAGGCACAAGTTCCATTAGTTGCTAAACTTGTAATGCTATTTTTCAACAAAGGAGCATTGGGACTTGAAAATGAACGGTAATAATTCAAAGCAATATCTCCGTATTCCAAAAGGGGATACATATTTACAGACTGCGACGAGTTAATCTCAAACTCTACACGCTGGATTTGCCCGATAAACTCACACAAGTTTCCATCCCGCTTCAGTTGAGAACGGTTCTTCTGCCGAATAAATGAAATAGATAAAGCATCGGCGGGGAGCGTTCCACTCATTATGTTTAAATTCGTGTTTTTAGACACTAAAGTTTGCTGGGTCAAAAAATGCGTCACAACGCCAATCGGTTCGGGTTTGGGTTGAGGAGCAACTTCCGTCCAAGTCAGCAAAAGGTCTTTCAACAAATAAGTCACGCCAGTTGTAATAGAAGTTTCCTTATTAATATGAAAAGCATTCAACGCACTCTCTAAAGTCAGCATCAAACGCATTTCGTTAATCTTGGCGGGATGGATGTCGCCACCCATCATATTATTAAGACAGTTGTCTATCGCCATAGAAAAAGAAATATAACCCGAATTGTTATTGTCTTCGTCATTAGGGTCTTTCAAATCCTTTTCACCTAAAAGAAGAAGATTGTTGCGATTACCACAGAGTTCCAAAGATGCTAAACTGGAGGCGGTTAATTGCGGTAGTGTGTATTTTGCTTGTCGCTTCATCCCGACGAGACGACCGAACGACGACACATTTTCTATGACTTGTGTGCTATTTACCGACACAGATGCTACATTAATAACGGATGAAACACCCGAATAAGCATTTAAAAAAATACCCATCGCTTCAGTTGCTTTCAAACCCGCACCATTCATTACCTTCAATCGCCCATTAAGACGAAAAGAATTTTTGACGATAGAGTTGGCTTTTAATTGAACCAAGAAATCCACTTGATTAAACTCTTGGTATGTTTCACGAACAGAAATTGGTTGCGTAGAGTTAAATATCGCCGTCATATCTTATATTAACTACCAATATTATTTTTTTTAAAAGTTAAACATAAATTACCAACTCCTAAATTGTTGCCGAAATGAACCCGCTTCGGTCGTTGGCGGTTTAAATGTTGCGGGTGGGAGCGGAGTGGCGTAGGGATTTGGATTACTGGGTGCTGGTTTATCTAAAGTAGTTTCTTTGGGTTTTTCGGCAACCACCATTTTAATCGGTGCTTTCTTTGCTAATTGTTCTGCGTCCGCTTGTGCTTTCTTTTCGGCTTTCTCTTTCTTCGCTTTTTTCATTTCGCTTAAATCATCTGTAATTGCTGTAATCTTTTCTTTAAGAAAATCAAATTGCGAATTGTATTTCTTTTCAAAGATGGCTTCAATACCGCTTTCACTAATGTCGCTCTTTTTCGTCAATGCCTTTTTCTCTTCTCTTTGTTGTTTCTGTGTTTCACGCATTTTGGCGAGACGCTCCCGCAACATATTTTTATGCTCTTCGGTGAGTTCTCTTTGCTTCTTACTCTTGGCGGGTTCGGGAGGCGGAGCATCATCCCATTTATTTTCTTCTACTTCTTCTTCTTCACTTTCGGGCGGTGGTGAAGGCGGAGGCGACGGAGACTTGTTTATAGTGTGGTTATATTCACTAGATAAATGTGATAAACCGCCAATAGCAACCTTCTTTTTTCCACGAGGCATTCTATATATTATTAAGATATTATTTTAATATCATAATAAGAACGAATTAGGGAAATGCCTAAAGGTCTAAAACCTAGTCTTTTATAAAAGTTTCCTCTAGGGGTTATATGCTATAGAAATAGTTTATGAGATGTCTAATTTTTAGACACTTAGGCACTCCACGATTTATACTTTTCCTTAAAGAGAAAAGCAGTTCCCGCTTGGACTGTTCCGTTTTGCGGAGCATCCATACGGACTTGGAGACGCTTCATTGTATTACTGAAATTCACAACACCATTCACCAAGCCACCATAAATGCGGACGGGCAACACACGAGCGGGGCGTTGATTAACACCCGTCACAATGCCGTTCAATGATTTCAAACTCATTGCCGAATTGCTAAAGCAATCAATCAACTTGTCCCAATACAAACTATCGGGGAAGTCGCCAAAAGTAGAATTTAGCATAGCAATATCACGAGAAGTTACATCTACTTCATCAATAGTAAAGCGAAAGTTTTTAACATTTCCATTACCGCAGATGAGCGAGGGAGTGTTGTAGTTGGGAATTAGCGGGTCTGTGCTAGTTGAAGGCAAAGGTATTAAAATCCAAGCGTTATACACATTGGGTTCAAGCATAAAGTTTTGAACGATTTGTGGAAAACCGCTATTAATCACAAACGGCTCTACAGACATCGTGCGGTAAAACTTCGGCATACCCGTCTTGACTGGGGGATACTGAACCACAACCATTTCTGCTAAATCAGTAGAAGGGTAATGTCCCGTCAATTGGACGAATGGGTCATCCGCTTTAATTACATCTTGAAACGAGACACGGAGACCAGTCGCTATACGGAGATTTGCTCCGTCAGCACCATCATCCCAAAGAACCCGAAACCATAATTTAGCACGACCAGTTCCAACATCAGCAGTTAATTCTAAACTCTCTGCTAAAGTAATTCGTTTGAGAACGCTGTCGTAAATTTCAATAGAGTTTCGTGTTTCGGGGGCAGAACGAGGATAAGCGTGTTTCAAATTTGTAAAAATTGATTTTACACCAGCGAATACTGGGATTTCAAAATCGGGGGCAATATACACTTGACCTTCGTTACTATCTAACATTTGGAGATAAACTTTAAAATCCACCCCATCTACTTTCGTAACAATACCCGCAACAGTTTTCAAAAGTCCCGCCTTAATAAGAACTTGCTCGTAATCAGCATCAATCGCAAAACTATTTGTCGCTTGAAGAACATCATAAGTCACCTCACTATCTATTTCATAATTTAATGACTGGGGGTCGCTAATACCAAAAGTTCTATCTACTTGAACTGGCGAATAAATGCCGTCAAATCGCAAACCGAATACACCTAAAGTATCTCGTCTAACTGGGGTATGGATATTAGTAAATTGGAGTTGTCCCGAAGCATCTTGCCCGATTATACTATCATCAACCGCCCAAGTTCCAATCTCTTCACCTTCCAAATCCAAAAATGCTCCTCGCACTTCTCCTTTGTAGAGCGGAGATACAGAAAGGGGAAATAGCGTAAGAGATTGTATATCGGCATTTTGATATTTAACTCGTTCGCCATACCATTTATAAACATCCGTTCCAGCACTCACACCAGCAACATAAGGCGGATACACATCTTCACCGAGTATAGTGTCCCAATATTTCGGGTCAATTGGCGTTGCTTCAGTAGAACGAGGAAACTCCCAATATTCGGGTCGCTCAACGGCATCGTGTTTTGCTATAGCACCAAACTCGCTGGTTAATTGGGCGGACACTAACCACGAATAATCTTCTTGTTCGTCAGTAATAAAACCCACTAAATCATTTGCCGTAGAAGGAGGAGGAGGGATGACTAAAGTCGGGTTTGTGTATTCCATTACGAG
>Ga0114966_10002786_pt1 | contig 15495 bp, 19 predicted proteins | sample M_130207_XF_Meta_FD_87029 | JGI IMG/M metagenome (GOLD analysis project Ga0114966, IMG submission 87029) | Freshwater microbial communities from Lake Montjoie, Canada to study carbon cycling - M_130207_XF_MetaG | ecosystem: Environmental > Aquatic > Freshwater > Lake | place: Lake Montjoie... | reverse complement strand
TTCCCAGTCGAAGGTGGGACTAATCCAGAGATTGCATTAAACAAAGTGGTCTTTCCAGCACCATTTGGGCCAATTAATCCAAGCACTTCGTTTTTATGTAATTCAATGTACACATCATTTAATGCCTTAAGTCCGCCGAAGGTGACAGATAAACCCTCCACCTTTAAAAGTTCACTCATGTCACACCTCCAAAACTAGGTTTTCTGGGGGTACTGGGATTCTAGGAGTACGCGGACCAATACCGGAAACTATCTCATATGAGATTGTTCCAGCTGCTTTAGCTAAATCATTTGCAAGTGGTTTTAGTCCAAAAATGATTACTTCATCCCCCGCTTTTGCAATCGAATCAATTCCTAAATCTATTGCACATTGATCCATCGAAACCCGACCAATTAAGTGAGCAGGTAAATCATTGTGCAGAAAATAAGCCGAACCATCTGTTGAACGTGGCAACCCATCGGCATAACCAAAAGCAACAATGCCGATTTTTGTTTCCTTCACCACTTTTACAGTTGCGCCATATCCAACAGTTACTCCTTTAGGGATCTGCTTAACCAGTAATAGCCTGGCACGTAACTCCATGGCCGGTTTTAAAGTTATTTTTTTAGAGGGAAGATTTATGGGAGACAATCCATAAATGAGGAGCCCGGCGCGCACGAGATCAAAGGTCGCATCGGGCAGACCAATAATGGCTGAAGAGTTTGCAATGTGACGGATGCCTGGATTCAGATTTTCATCTTGCATGTACTCCAACGCAGCATTAAACCGTTTTAGTTGCTCCGCATTTAATGGATGAGTCGGCTCATCAGCACAAGCTAAGTGAGACCAAGTTCCCACCAACTCAATTTCATTTGCGGCAGTGAGACGATTTAATTCACTGACTATTTCGGGAAACTCATCAAGTGCACCTGCTCTACTCATTCCAGTGTCAACCTTGAGATGCACTCTGGCAATTAATCCGACTCTTAGCGAAGCAGCATAAATTTCTTGCAACTGTTGCAGAGATGAAATAGATAGATCAATATCATTTTTAATTGCACTTTCGAAATCTGCACCTGGTGGAGTTAGCCATGCCAAGATTGGTGCAGCAATTCCGGCTTTGCGAATCTCAAACGCTTCGGATAACAACGCTACGCCTAACCACTGTGCTCCCCCAAGAAGTGCAGCATGAGAAGATTTAATCAATCCATGACCATAAGCGTCAGCTTTCACAACTGCCATTACTGGCTTTTTGATTACCGCACAAATTTGCGCAACATTATCTGAAATATTTTGATAATTAATATAGGCAGTATTTGGTATTTGCATCAATTTACACTTTCGATAATTACCATTGCGATTACAAAACCACCGTCGTGAGAGATGGAAAGTTTTACTATTTTATCTCTCAGTAAAGCTAAAACTCCCCCACTAAATTCAAAGTTAGGGCGACCACTTTCAAGGCGCAGTACTTCAACTTCATGCCAAGAAAGGCCGGGAGGGACTCCTAAGGCTTTTGCCAATGCTTCTTTGGCGGCAAACCTTCCTGCCAAATGCAGGGGCAGATTTCGATTACTTCCCTGCGCTATCTCACGATCGGTAAATAACCGTTTACTTAAACCAGTGGTCCTGGCAAGTGAAGTCTCAAATCGTGCCAGATCAACTAGATCTATTCCTATTTGTGAACTCATGGGAGTACTTTAAAGGTTGCTTCGACGTGAAGGAATGCTTCGATCAACTGCAATTATTAACATCAACAATGCAGTTCCAATCGCAACACCGCCAAGTAGGTCAGATACCCAATGCGTATTTCTAAAAATTGATACCCAAAAAACTATTGCGCTAACTACAACTACAGAAATAACAGCCGCTCTGACAATTTCTAATCTGGGATGGGCATATTGAATGTAAAGATATGCAATCAAACCCCAAGTCAAAACCGCGTTTGAAGCATGTCCGCTTGGGTAGGACATACCTCCCACATAAAGTAAATCCACATTTAACCGTGGTTTAGTTCTTCCAAACTCTAATTTAGCTAATCCAACTACTGCATTTAATGCAATCAGTGAAATTACCGAAAGGTTAAATGGCCGCCAACTTTCAAATTTCCAACCAAGATAAATTGCAAGTGAGAGCAAGAAAAATGCTGTTAGTCCGCGTAAACCTAGGTGATCCAAATTGTAAATAACCCACTCACCCCAGCCAGGGAGTATTGGCCGCTGCCATTTTGCAACTGATTGATCCAAAGCCAATAGCGGTCCATCATGAACAACTTGCTCGGTTATTACAAAAAATGTGAGTATAAAAAAAGCAGCAAATCTAACCAAACGATCTGGAGTTCTCCTTTTTATTTGTACCTGAGATTGACGGTTAAGTGCAGCCATGATTATTCAACCGTTACAGATTTTGCAAGATTTCGAGGTTGGTCCACATCTAGGCCGCGGACAACTGCCATTTCATAGGCAAACACTTGAAGCGGCAAAATACTTAGAAGTGGTTGCAAGAGCACAGAACATGACGGAACCCGAATAATATGTGCCGCTTTCACTTCAAGATCATTCTCATCGGCGATCACAATTGTCATTGCACCACGTGCTTGAACCTCTTGGGCGTTGCTTAACATTTTCTGATAAATCGGAGAGCTTGGTGAAGGTAAAACCACAACTACTGGAGTTCCTGCTTCGATTAGAGCAATCGGGCCATGTTTTAATTCGCCAGCAGCAAATCCTTCTGCATGCATATATGCCAACTCTTTTAATTTAAGCGCGCCTTCTAGGGCGACTGGATAGCCGACATGTCTTCCTAGAAAGAGCACTGAACTAACTTCCTTTAATTCAATGGCTAATTTGCTGATTGATTCCCGAGTTTCAAGAAAACGCTCTATTTTTCCCGGCATCTCTTGCAACTCTGCCAAAATTTTTCTGATCTCATCTGAAAATTTAAGTCCCCGCACCTGTGCAATGTAAAGACCGATTAAATATGAAGCAACAATTTGAGTCAGAAATGCTTTAGTTGAAGCCACTGCAACTTCAGGCCCAGCATGGGTATAAAGCACTCCATCTGATTCTCTTGGAATAGTTGAGCCGTTGGTATTGCAAATACTTAATACTTTTGCCCGTTGATCTTTTGCATGACGAAGTGCCATTAAGGTGTCCATAGTTTCACCAGATTGTGAAATTGCAATAACTAGGGTCCCTCGATCGATTATCGGATCGCGATATCTAAACTCAGAGGCAAGTTCTACTTCAACAGGAATTCTGGTCCAATGTTCAATTGCATATTTTGCAATCATTCCGGCATGAAAAGCTGACCCACAGCCAATAATAATTATTTTCTCAACATCGCGAAGATCCTCTTCAGCAATTCGAATCTCATTTAAAATTAATTTTCCTTTTTCATCAAGGCGGCCCAACAGAGTGTCAGCTACCGCTTTTGGTTGTTCCATAATCTCTTTAGCCATGAAATGTGGGTAGCCATCTTTTTGAGCCGCAGCGGCATCCCAGGTAACTTTAAATTCTTTGCCCTTAACTAGATTTCCAGCAAAATCAGTAATGCTCACGGTATCTGGGGTGATCAGCACAACTTGATCTTGGCCAAGTTCTATTGCAGCTGAAGTGTATTCAATGAACGCTGCGACATCAGAGGCAAGAAACCTTTCGCTATTTCCTACTCCTACTACTAATGGCGAATTACGTCTTGCTCCAACAACTTGATCTGGAGATTTAGCATGGACTGCAACTAAAGAAAATGCACCATCTAATCTTTTACAAGTCTGGCGCATCGCCTCTGCCAAATCCCCGCCACATTTTTCATATGCTTGGCCAAGTAGATGCGCAACAACCTCTGAATCAGTTTCAGAGAGAAACTCATGTCCATCTGACTCGAGTTCACGCCGAAGGGTTACATAATTTTCAATAATGCCGTTGTGAATTATTGCTAACTCCTGAGTTGGATTTAGATGTGGATGGGCATTACGGTCATTAGGAGCACCATGAGTTGCCCATCTGGTGTGTCCAATTCCAGTTATCGATGGTGGCAAATTAACTTTGCCCAACGCGCTTTCCAGCGCGGCTAATTTTCCAGCCCGCTTAACTGTTGAGATTCCATCAGTGGTAATTAAGGCAACTCCAGCGGAGTCGTAACCACGGTATTCAAGCCTGCGCAAACCTTCAATAATAATTGGGAGAGCCTGATTGCGACCGGCATAGCCGATGATCCCGCACATCAGAACTCCCCTCTAAGCATTAGCCGCTGATTCTACTGCGTCAGCCAATTTTCTTGCCATTACATCGGCTTTGCTTTGAGTATCGGCTTCAACCATGACACGAATTAATGGTTCGGTACCTGATGCGCGAATCAAAATACGACCATCATTTCCTAAATCACTTTCAGCAGATTTAGTAGCTATTTTCAATTCTGCTGAAGTTAGTACTTTTTCCTTATTTGCGACTGGGATGTTTAAAAGTACCTGAGGGTATGAAGTAAATATCTCAGAAAGATTTCCTGCACTAGCTTCGCCATTGGCGATCAATTCAAGAATATGCAACGCCGTTAAAATTCCATCCCCAGTAGTTGCAAACTTTCGTAAAATAATATGACCAGATTGTTCTCCACCGTAATAAATTTCATGATCGAGCATTTGTTCAAGAACATATCGATCTCCAACTTGTGCGATCTCAACTATCACACCTTCATTTTCCATCTTCTTCAAAAACCCTAAATTACTCATAACCGTGGCTACGATTTTATTTCCAGGTAATTCATCTTTTCTTTTTGCTGAAAGGGCCAAAAGCGCAAGTAGGGCATCTCCATCTACAATTTTTCCCCGGCCATCAATCAGGAGTGCTCGATCAGCATCCCCATCGTGTGCAATGCCTAGATCCGCTCCACTTTGCAAAACTTTTGCAGCAAGCAAATCTAAATGAGTCGAGCCACAATCTTTATTAATATTTTCACCATCTGGTGTTGCACCGATAACGATAACTTCAGCTCCGGCGCGTTTTAAAACTTCAGGGGCATATGTACTTGCACTCCCGTGCGCACAATCAACTACAACTGTAATTCCACTTAATGATTTTGAAATTGTGGAAAGCAAATATGTAATGTATTCATTTCTTCCATTTTCATCTTTTGCAACTAATCCCTGTTGTGCGGATTTTATTTCTGGACTACTTTCGATTAAACGTTCGATCTCTCTTTCAATTTCATCTGCGATTTTTTGGCCATTACTTCCAAAGATTTTGATCCCATTGTCAGAGGCTGGATTGTGTGAGGCGGTAATCATGATCGCAGCATCTGCTTTGCGAGTGAGCACTAAATGGGCCAGGCCTGGAGTAGGGATCACTCCAATTAAAGTTACATTTACTCCTGCGCTAGTAAGTCCAGCAATTAATGCTTGCTCAATCTCTACGCCTGATTTACGGGTATCTCTGCCAATTAAGATTTGTGCCTGGCTCTTAAAGACAGTTCCAGTTGCAACACCAATTGAATTCACTAATTGCGGGTTTAAAAGTGAATCAGCAGAACCCGCACTTCCACGAATTCCATCTGTTCCAAAAAGAGCCACTTAAATCCAGCTCCTTAAAATTGGTTAAGAATTAACGCTTGCTGTACTGCGAACGCTTACGGGCCTTCTTTAGACCGTACTTCTTGCTCTCAATAATACGAGCATCACGGGTAAGAAATCCGGCTTTTTTCAAAAGTGGACGGTGTGCCTCTACATCAATCTCATTTAATGCACGCGATACACCAAGACGAAGTGCACCGGCTTGGCCAGAAACGCCACCACCATTTATAAGTGCAATTACATCGTAATTTCCTTCAACGCCAACTGTGCGGAATGGCTCTGAAACTGCTTGTTGGTGAACTTTATTTGGAAAATACTGCTCAAGGGTGCGACCGTTAAGTGTCCACTTACCATTTCCTGGAATTAAGCGAACTCGCGCAATAGCCTCTTTACGTCGGCCTGTTCCGCCACCGGGTGCAGTAATCGCAGAGCGGTTGATTGCAGCAGCAGGAGAAGATGATGTGTAACTTGTTGGAATCTCTTCAGAATCATCTTCTAAAAGATCAGCTGTGAAATCTGACATTAACTCACCTTACTTTTTGAAATTTGTGAAACTTGAGTAATCACAAATGGTTTTGGATTCTGAGCGGTATGTGGATGTTCTGGTCCTGCGTAAACTTTTAACTTGGTTCCGATTGAACGGCCAAGAGAATTTTTTGGAAGCATTCCGCGGATTGCTTTTTCAACTGCACGTGTTGGATGCAAGACCATCATGTCTGCATAAGTAGTTGCAGTTAATCCACCTGGGTAACCAGAGTGGCGAAACTCCATCTTCTTTGCGCCTTTTGATCCGGTAAGTGCAACTGCTTCTGCATTGATGACAATTACAAAATCACCCATGTCCATATGTGGGGCAAAAGTCGCTTTGTGTTTTCCGCGCAAAAGTGTTGCGGCATGTGTTGCAAGGCGTCCAAGAACAACATCTTTAGCGTCGATGATGTGCCACTCGGGAGTTGCATCCCCAGCCTTTGGGCTATATGTACGCACGCGCAACCTCTATCTTCTTTGTCATGGAGAGCTTCTTATTTAAGGAAACTATCTGGCCAGACCTCAATGAGGTCAGGGGGTAGAGGGTACCTTTTGAGCGTGGCCTGGGTCAAAATGGGGTACCCCGGCAGCTCTACTCACCCGGAAGTGAGCGCACTCCGGTCCTGGTCAGCACCTGAGCCCGTTCCAATAAGCCGGCCCCGATCGGATAATCCACCCCAATCAAGGTTAAGCCGCGAGCCGGGGCGGATAAGGAGCGTCCGACCCGATCCCCGCCACCAAGTAGTTCAGCTAGCCAACCAGTTTCGGCATGGCCGGCTCCCACGATGCTGGCCGCACCAACAAGTGAGCGGACCATCGCGTGGCAAAAAGCATCTGCGCTCACCAGCGCTTGGGCAAAACCATCGCTATCTCTGCTCCACTCAAATTTTTCCAAACTTCTAATAGATGTAGCGCCTTCGCGTTTTCGACAAAAAGCTGCAAAATCATGGGTTCCAATCAATGGCATAACCGCTTCATTCATTAAATCAATATCTAAATTTTGTTGCCATGGTGCAACATCAGCACGGGCTAATGGCGGAATTACTTTAAAACCATCTGCAAATCTATAGCGATAATTTCGCCGCAACGCCGAGTAGCGAGCATGAAATCCATATGGTGCGTCATCTAATGAATTTAAACGCACTTCATCAGGTAACAAACGATTAGCGATTTGCATCAGTGAAGTTAAGTTCCAGCGGTCTCTATCTAATTGCGCTATATCAAAATGGAAAACTTGACCAGTTGCGTGAACGCCAGCATCAGTTCGACCAGCCACCATTGTGTTAACTGGAATAGCCATCAAGCGACTTAATAAATCTTCGACCACACTTTGAATAGTCCGTCTATCTGGTTGTAAATTCCAACCTGAAAAATATGAACCATCATAAGAAAGTTCGCACTTAATACGAGTAAACCCACCCTCTGGAAGTAATTCAGGGGCGGGCGAACTCATAATTATTTTAAGTTTCTAAAAATTACTTAGCACTCTTCTTTGCTGGAGCCTTTTTAGCAGCAGCTTTTTTGGCTGGAGCTTTTTTAGCCACAGCTTTTTTGGCTGGAGCTTTTTTTGCAGCAGCTTTCTTGGCTGGAGCTTTTTTAGCAGCAGCTTTTTTGGCGGTTGCCTTCTTAGGGGCATCACTCTCAACTTCAATTTCGCTTACTGCAGCAGAAACGCGGCTAGCAATTCGCTCTGAAATCTTCTTTGCATTTGAATCACGATCTGCAACGCGAGCAGCAGATGCCTTTTTAGCATCATCACGCTTTGAGGCAGCTTTAAGAATTGCATCTGCTTGTGAAACAACTGCACGTTTTGCAGGAGTTCCTTCAGTAAGAATTTCAATTATCGCCATCGAAGAGTTATCGCCTTTGCGAACTCCAACTTTGGTGATGCGGGTGTATCCACCATCGCGTTGCGCAAAACGAGGACCGATTTCAGTAAATAAGTGGTGCACAACGCTCTTATCGCTGATAACTGCCATCACTCGTCGGCGAGCTGGAAGATCGCCTTTCTTTGCAGCACTGATCAACTTCTCAGCAACTGGACGCAAGCGTTTAGCTTTTGTCACTGTTGTGCGAATACGACCATGTTGAATTAATTGAGCGGCAAGAGTTCCTAGTAAGAGGCGCTCATGGGCTGGTCCACTACCGAGGCGTGGTCCCTTTGCTGGCTTTGGCATTTTGGCTCAGATCTCCTCTAACTACTCTTGTGTTTCTGAATTAGCTGAATCAGTTGGGCTGATTGGATCAACCGCGTGAATTGGAGTTACTGGTGGAACAACATAGAACTCCTCATCCTCATCATCACCATTGTCGTGATATCCAGGTGATTGAGTTGGATCAAAACCAATTGGGCTGTCCTTCAGTTGAAGACCCATTCCAACAAGCTTCAATTTAACTTCGTCAATTGATTTTGAACCGAAGTTACGGATATCCAAAAGATCTGCTTCAGAGCGAGATACGAGTTCACCAACGCTGTGGATTCCTTCACGCTTCAAGCAGTTGTATGAACGCACTGTTAGATCTAGATCTTCGATTGGAAGAGCAAGATCTGCAGCTAGTGCAGCATCAGTGATGGATGGTCCAATTTCAATTCCTTCTGCACCAAGGTTCAATTCGCGAGCCAAACCAAATAGCTCAACAAGTGTCTTTCCGGCAGATGCCATTGCATCACGTGGTTCCATTGAGCGCTTTGTTTCAACATCCAGCACTAAACGGTCAAAGTCGGTGCGCTGTTCAACACGTGTTGCTTCAACTTTGTAAGTAACTTTTAGAACTGGTGAGTAAATTGAGTCAATCGGAATGCGTCCGATTTCTTGACCCGCTTGCTTATTTTGAACCGCTGTTACGTATCCGCGGCCGCGCTCAACTGTTAACTCAATTTCAACTTTTGCTTTTGCATTAAGAGTTGCAATGTGAATCTCTGGGTTATGAACTTCAACTCCAGCAGGGAGAACGATGTCAGCACCAGTTAATACACCTTCGCCACTTTTGCGAATGTACATAACTACTGGCTCATCACTATCTGATGAAAGAACTAAACCTTTAATGTTTAGCACGATCTCTGTTAAATCTTCCTTAACTCCTTCAAGAGTGGTGAACTCATGAAGTGCGCCTTCAACTCGTGCGCTTGTTACAGCAGCACCGGGAATTGATGAGAGCAAGGTACGACGTAAAGAGTTTCCCAGGGTGTAACCAAAACCTGGTTCTAATGGTTCGATGATGAAGCGAGAGCGATATTCACTCACAACTTCTTCGGACAAGATGGGACGTTGCGCGATAAGCACTAGATATCCTCCATAACTCGTGGAGATCCACTATTTGATCTCCAACTTTACTTACTGCACGAACTTCCCTCGGGGCGAGAAGTTCGCTTACTACTAACTACTTATTACTACTTATTATTTAGAGTAATACTCAACAATTAACTGCTCTTGAACTTGAGTATCAATCACAGCGCGCTCTGGAAGTGCGTGAACCAGAATTCGCAACTTTGAGCCAACAACTTCCATCCAAGCTGGAACTGAACGATCTCCTAATTCAGCACTTGCGATGATGAATGGAGTTAGATCATGTGATCCTGGACGAACATCAATGATGGTGTTTGCAGTTACGCGGTATGAAGGAATATTTACTTTCTCACCGTTAACTAAGAAGTGACCGTGACGCACCAATTGGCGGGCCATGTCACGACTCTTCGCAAAACCTGCGCGGAAAACCACGTTGTCTAAACGAGTTTCCAAGATGCGAAGTAGGTTTTCACCGGTACGTCCTTGACGACGGTTTGCCTCTTCGTAATATCCACGGAACTGCTTTTCTAGAATTCCATAAATACGTGCGCACTTTTGCTTCTCACGCATCTGCAGTAAGTACTCACTGTCTTTGGTGCGACCGCGACCATGCTGCCCTGGTGGGTAAGGACGTGATTCGATCGGACATTTTGGTCCATCGCATTTAGAGCCCTTAAGGAAGAGCTTTACTTTCTCGCGACGACAACGCTTGCAATCTGCTCCGGTATAACGAGCCATATCTCTCTCCTCCCCTAAACCCGGCGACGCTTTGGTGGACGGCAACCATTATGTGGAGCTGGAGTCATATCTGCGATAGCTCCAACTTCTAATCCGGCTGCCTGTAATGAACGAATAGCTGTTTCGCGACCAGATCCTGGCCCCTTAACAAATACATCTACTTTGCGAACACCGTGTTCTTGCGCGCGACGTGCAGCAGCTTCAGCAGCAAGTTGTGCGGCAAATGGTGTTGATTTACGTGATCCTTTGTAACCAACTTGGCCAGCAGAAGACCATGCAATAACGGCACCACTTGGATCAGTGATTGAAACGATGGTGTTATTGAAGGTGCTCTTGATGTGAGCTTGGCCTACAGCAACATTTTTCTTTTCTTTCTTGCGAAGTTTTACTTTGCCTTTACCGGCAGCAGCAGGTTTAGCAGCCATTACTTGGTCACCTTCTTCTTACCAGCGATTGCAACGCGTGGACCCTTGCGAGTACGTGCGTTGGTGTGGGTACGTTGCCCGCGCACCGGCAAACCTCTGCGGTGACGAATTCCTTGGTAGCACTGAATCTCAACTTTGCGTCGGATATCAGCTGCAATCTCACGACGGAGATCACCTTCGATTTTGAAGTTTCCTTCAATGTAATCGCGTAACTTAACTAGATCGCTCTCAGGCATATCTTTTACGCGAACATCCGGGTTGATTCCAGTAGCCGTTAACATCTCTTGCGAACGGGTACGGCCAACACCGAAGATATATGTAAGTGCAATCTCAACGCGCTTTTCACGCGGAAGATCGACACCAACTAAACGTGCCATCAGTGGCCCTTCGTTAAACCAGAGGTCCTATGCGACACGACCTTAGCCTCTGGACCAAGGGGACTGATTTCTCAGTTGTGTTACATGTTAACTATTAAGTTATTTTAGAAAATTATCCCTGCCGTTGTTTGTGACGGAGGTTCTCGCAGATCACCATGACGCGACCGTGACGACGAATTACTTTGCACTTGTCACAAATCTTCTTAACGCTTGGTTTGACCTTCATGCTCCCCCCTCTTTCCTTATCTGTCTCTACAACTTTTACTTGTATCGATAAACGATGCGACCTCGGTTGAGGTCATATGGACTTAACTCCACAATCACACGATCTTCCGGCAAAATGCGAATGTAGTTCTGTCGCATCTTTCCGCTGATGTGTGCGAGGACTTTATGTCCGTTGGTGAGATCAACTCGAAACATGGCATTGGGCAAAGCCTCAGCTACGGTGCCTTCTATTTCGATGGCGCCATCTTTCTTTGACAAGCCCTACCTACTCCCAAATTGAACTCAAGACCGAAGGGCAATACTAGGTCCAGGGGGCCAATTCAGTGAAATCGGGGCTAATCCCCCAAATCTGAACCAGTTTTGAACTTAAATCCCTGGAAAATCACCCCGTTAATCAAAGTAATGCAGAGATTTCCCGCCCAAACGGCGCCAATCCAGCCGCCCCTCCATCTTTGGCGGTCAAGACAAAGATCCCACCATCAGGGGTGAGCGCAAATGAATGTTCAGTGTGGGCAGCGCGCGCTCCATCTTGAGTGACCACGGTCCACTCATCATCCAATGTGCGCACTTTGTGGGATCCGCGAGTAATCATTGGTTCAACCGCTAAGGCGATACCTGCAACTAATGTCGGTCCACGTCCGGCTACTCCAAAATTTAATAGATGTGGTTCTTGGTGCATTTCAGTACCAATTCCATGACCACCATAATCCCGCAAAATTCCATACTTTCCGCTTGCGTTAATACTCTTTTCAATTGCCGCGCTTAGATCAGTTAATTTTCCATCAACTTTCGCAGCCGCAATTCCCGCCCACATTGATTGTGCACATGCATCCATCATTTTTTGATCTTCAGAAGTTATCTGACCAACGCCGACTGATATTGCAGAGTCGCCATGCCAACCATCAACTATTGCTCCACAATCTATTGAAATTACATCGCCATCTTTTAATGGTTTGTCATTTGGAATTCCATGGACAACCTCATCATTTACTGATGTGCAAATTGTTGCTGGATAACCGTGATAGCCAAGAAAAGATGGAATACCACCACCAGCCTTGATGTTTTCTGCAGCGATTTTATCTAAATCTTTTGTGGTCACTCCAGGAGCTACTGCATTTTTTATAAGTTCTAGAGTGTCAGCTACAAGCAGGCCGGCAATTCGCATTAATTTAAGTTGCGCTAAAGTTTTTATTTCAATTGCCATGAAAACCTAAATTATTTTTTAGGAGAGAGCGCTGCGATTGCCCGCTCAGTAATATCTGCAATAGAGCCTGAGGCATTAATTGCAATAAGTAAATTTTCATTTCGATAAAAATCAATAATTGGAGCAGTCTGCTCACGATAAACTTTCAAACGATGACGAACTACATCTGCATTGTCATCATCGCGATTGCGACTAGCAAGTCGTGTGACAATTTCTTCTTCATCGATTTGCAATTCAAGTACAGAATCTAAAGGCGCATTAATACCTTTTAGAATTTCCTTTAAAACCGCAGCTTGTGCAGCATTGCGTGGAAATCCATCAAGTAAAAATCCATTATCTAAATCAGATTCATTTAATCTGGCTTCCACCATGCTGTTAGTAACTGAATCTGGCACAAGATCTCCACGATCCATGTAACCCTTGGCTTCAATTCCTAGCGCGGTACCGGCAGATAAATTTGCTCGGAAAATGTCTCCGGTAGAAATATGAGGAATTCCATAGTGGGCGCACAAGAATTCAGCTTGTGTCCCTTTTCCGGCGCCTGGTGGTCCAACTAAAACTAAACGCATTACCGCAAGAAACCTTCATATGAACGTTGTTGCAATTGGCTTTCAATCTGTTTGGCAGTATCAAGACCTACACCAACAACGATCAAAATTGCGGTTCCACCAAATGGGAAGTTCTGAGTAGCGCCAAATAGCGCAAGTGCAATTACCGGAATGATCGCTACCAAAGCCAAGTAAAGCGAGCCAGGTGCGGTGATTCGCGACAGTACATATTGCAAATGCTCAACAGTTGGGCGTCCGGCACGGATACCAGGAATGAACCCGCCATATTTACGCATATTCTCAGCTACTTCTTCTGGGTTGAAAGTAATTGCAACGTAGAAGTAAGTAAAGAAAATAATCATCACAAAATATGCAATTACATAAGTCCAGTGATCACCTTTTACAAAGTTTTGTTGAATCCAAACTGCCCATGCTGCTTTGCTATTTGAAAGATTCACTACAAGCGATGGGATGTAAAGCAAAGAGGAGGCAAAAATTACCGGAATAACACCGGCTTGGTTTACCTTAATCGGAATATAAGTACTTGCACCACCATAACTACGGCTTCCAACTTGGCGTTTTGCATACTGCACTGGAATACGACGTTGGGCTTGCTCAACGAAAACAACAGCTGCAACAATCAAAACTCCAACAGCCATTACAAATAAGAATACAAATAGACCTTTTTGAAGTTTGATACTCCAAAGTTGACCGGGGAATCTTGCTGCGATTGATGTAAAGATCAAGATCGACATTCCGTTACCTACGCCGCGATCAGTGATCAATTCACCAAGCCACATGATTACTGAAGTTCCAGCAGTCATGACTACAACCATCGTTAAAATTCGCGACCAAGAGGTATCAGGAATGATTGCTTCATTACAACCAGAGAAAAGTCTTCCTGGGGTACGAGCAACTGCAACAAGACCAGATGATTGCAAAATTGCCAAACCAATTGTTAAGTAACGGGTGTACTGAGTTAATTTTGCGGTTCCAGATTGACCCTCTTTTTTCAAAGCTTCAAAACGTGGAATAACTACCGTCAAAAGTTGCACGATAATTGAGCTGGTGATGTAAGGCATGATTCCAAGTGCGAAAACACTAAGTTGTAACAACGCACCACCGCTAAAAAGGTTAATCAACCCAAACAAACCGCCAGTTTGAACTTGATTCAAACAGGTTTGAACGCTGGTGTATGAGACACCTGGAGTTGGAATAACTGAACCAAAACGAAACAAGGCCATAATTGAAAGAGTAAAGAAAATCTTTTTGCGCAGATCAGGCGTTTTAAAGGCCTTTCCAAATGCAGCAATCATTCTTTACTCCTTTTCTAGAGTCTTAACCCTTAGGAAAACCTTCGTTAGAGTTTGGCTACTTTGTTAGCTTAGTAATTTTGCCACCAGCAGCTTTGATTTTCTCTTCAGCTGTAGCCGAAAATCCTTGTACTGCAATTGTGATTGCAACAGCGATTTCGCCATTTCCTAGAACTTTGACTGGAAGTCCTTTGCGGACTGCGCCATATTCAATGAGTTGGGCAACAGTTACGGTGCCACCTTTTGGAAATAGTTCATTCAAAGTTGCCACATTAACTGCTTGGTATTCCACCCGCTCTGGGTTTTTAAAACCCTTGAGTTTTGGAAGACGCATATGTAGCGGCATTTGACCACCTTCAAATCCGATGCGAACAGTGTTACGCGCATGCGTACCTTTGCCGCCTCGGCCAGAAGTTTTACCCTTTGAAGCTTCTCCGCGACCTTTACGAACGCGATCTTTCTTAGCTCCTGGTGCAGGACGTAGATGGTGCATTTTAAGAGTCATTTATTCGACCTCTTCCACAAGAATGAGATGACGAACGGCTTTAACCATTCCGCGAATCTCTGGACGATCTTCTTTTACGACAACATCACCGATGCGCTTTAGACCAAGTGAGCGAAGAGTCTCACGATGTTCTGGTCTTCCGCCGACTTTGGAGCGTAGTTGAGTTACTTTTAAGCGACCCATATTTATGCACCTGCCGATACTGGATGTAGATCTGCGTTAATGGCTTTAAGTAAACGAGTTGGCGCAACATCTTCTAGTGGAAGACCGCGACGAGCAGCAATTGCACTTGGGTGCTCAAGGCTCTTTAGTGCTGCAACAGTTGCATGAACAATGTTGATCGCATTATTTGATCCGAGAGATTTGCTAAGTACATCGTGAATTCCAGCGCACTCAAGTACAGCACGAACTGGTCCACCTGCAATAACTCCAGTACCAGGACTTGCTGGCTTTAGGAGTACTACTCCGGCAGCTGCTTCACCTTGAACTGGATGAGGAATAGTTGCTTGAATCATTGGAACTTTGAAGAAAGCTTTTTTAGCTTCTTCAACTCCCTTGGCAATTGCAGCAGGAACTTCTTTTGCTTTGCCGTAACCAACACCAACCATGCCTTTGCCATCGCCAACAACTACTAGAGCGGTAAAGGAGAAACGACGTCCACCTTTTACTACTTTAGAAACCCGGTTGATGAAGACAACGCGTTCGATGTACTGGCTTTTTTCTGGTCCGCCACCATCACGACGTTCACGTTTTTCGCGACGTTCACCTGAAGCAGGTGCACCTGGATTAGTACCTCTTTC
>Ga0114966_10002784_pt1 | contig 15504 bp, 12 predicted proteins | sample M_130207_XF_Meta_FD_87029 | JGI IMG/M metagenome (GOLD analysis project Ga0114966, IMG submission 87029) | Freshwater microbial communities from Lake Montjoie, Canada to study carbon cycling - M_130207_XF_MetaG | ecosystem: Environmental > Aquatic > Freshwater > Lake | place: Lake Montjoie... | reverse complement strand
GAAGCCGTTTTAACAAGTTTATTTAACCCGACAAATTTATTGAATGATAATCGTTTCACTTTTGATAGTACAAATAGTAGAATGGTATTTGATTCATCTAACAACGAAATCGTATTTCATGGTTATTATGCCATATAAATGTATTAATAGTAAATATATAAATATAAAGATAGTTTAGTATTAAATTATTATTACCAGAATGCCGCCAAAAAGACACTATAATAGATGGAATTCGTGCGAATTAGAAAATTTACATAAAGAATATAATTTACGTGAATTAACTGTACAAGAAATTGCAAAAATACATAGACGGTCTGTTTTTTCCATTTTAAATAAACTGCAAAATGAAAATCTAATTGATTCAAAATGGACGAATGCCAGAGGATGGAAATGGGATAATTCCGATTTGGATGATTCAGATTTTGATAATTCGGATTCTGAAAAATTTGAGAATACTAAAAATGTAGTTAAACCATTTGTCTCTTATTATAATAAAAACGAATTGAATAATAAATATTATGAAGACGAAGACGATGATGAAAAAGACGAAGATGAAGAAAAAGAAAAAGAAAAAGAAAAAAAAGAAGATGAGGATGATGATGATGATGATGACGATGATGATGAAGAAGAAAAATCGGAGGAAGTAAATAGTAATAATAGTTCAGAAATTATCAGTGAAAATGATACAGACTCAAATAAAGATGATGAATTTTCAGAATGCACTATGGTAGGCACCACCGAAAAGCTATGGTTCTCCAAAGACCTTGGCCGTTCATGTTTAAATGAGTTAGTTGGAGTTGATACAGACGATACATATAATATAGAAATTATTAATATTGGTATAGCGATTATAAAAGTAATTCAATTTCTGTCATTTGTTTCTCATCATATAAACCGGTTTTTAAATTATTGTGAAAAAAAAATATCATCTACATTTAACTAAGATGCGCAGTTTTCTATAAAAAGTTTAAAATTTCATAAATATATTTTTTATAATAAATATATTTATTTCTTTCCAAAGAAACTTGTTAATGCACTATTTCCTTGTTTTTGATTGTTTGTAACACGCAAGAATTCGTCAAATAACATTATTTGTACCTCTTTGCTTTTCAATTTATCCAATTTATCTTCAAATTTGTCTGGACTCAAGGAGGAACGTAATTGTTCCACATCTCTACGAAATTTGGCAATTTTCGCCCGTTTATTTTGTAGTTCCCACATTTTTTCAAGTACAAGTGCAAATACTTGCTGAACCGGTTTCAAAATTTGATTGGTAATATAAAACGAATAATCAATCTTCAATTTATTTTCTAGAACAAACGTAGGCGTTTCTATTTTTTCTCCTTGCAGTGCTTTCTTATTTGCAGTATGAATAAATACATATGGAATACGGTCACCAGACCCAGGTTTATTTCCAGGGTCCCTTGACGTGATTCTATCCGCAAGAACTTTGTGAGAAATTTGCTTTGGATTTTTATATCCCGAACGCAATGATTTTGTAATAATTAATTTATCCATTGGATATTTTTCTTCTACAATATTTTTAAGACAACCTCTCAAAAATTCTGTTGCTTTTTTGATATCTTGTTCCTTCATTAAAATATCAATAATTCCGCCATATATATCTTTCACAATCGGTGCGTTATCTCTACGCTTTGATACAACCCCCATTTCCTTGCGCTTGCATTTATTGGGGTCTTCTTCATATAACATGCCAACATATCGTTTTTTTGACAGCAAACAAAACGGCATAAATGTCTTTTCATATTCCAAGTCATGTGGTTTTTTCAAGAAACTGGATGCTAAATGCCCGACTTGTTTCGCAAGTTCAATCGTTATTTCCAATGCTTTTTTACCACGTATCGGTTGGCCCTCCGGAGTTTGCAAATTAAATGTGAAGAATACACTATCAGTGTCTCCGTATATGTATTCTGCGTTCGTTTTCACAAGACCATGCGTCGTTTCGCAAAGTGAATCGCCATACGTTTCTTCCACAATTCGTTTCGCATAAATAAGTAATAGACGGCCTGTCGCCGTAGTAGCTGCAGCCACATCCTTTTCATAAAATGAACTCGTTTTTGCACCACATGAACCGTACAAAGAATTTGCGGTTACCTTATAACCAAGCTGACGTTTATCCAAGACATTCTTCATAAACTCGTCTGTTTGTTCCGGAATCAATTTTCTAGTTGCTTTTCTGGCGGCCAAAAGTTCCTCCACAATAGAGGGCATGATGGCGCGACCCGTTTTAAATTGTGCAAATCGGCATAATTTATACCCCGACTTTACCTTTTTAAATGCCGCTGATGGTCTCGGTCTTATATATGTATATGTATCATATGTAATATTTACATATTCATATTCGGGTAAATTATCATAAATAAAATTTCCACTCGTGTCCTTTTCACCAGTTTCTTTTACTAGATTTCCCTCCAAATCATATTCTATGGTCCATACCTTACTATCATGCGATAAATTTTCACTAATCATGCAAGATGGATACAAGGATGCATAATCAACACAAGCTACTGGATTATCCAAATATAAATCACATTTTGGGTCCAAAACAATGGCACCTTCATACCCGTCATTACCTTCCGGTTTATCCATAACAGGTATAAGCGTATTTTTTTCACGGCATTTCTTGGCAACATAACTGGTTAGTTTAATTCCTTGACCTCGCAATACTATAAAACTAATCGGCACGCTGCAAATCTTGGACATCTCTATAAATCCGGTAAGAACATCTACCTTATTCATTAAATAATGCACCAAGTTGCAATCCTGCAAACAATATTTTGCGATTATTGCGCGGTCCTCGGCAGTACCATTCGTCATGCGGAAAATATCTTTCGGAGTTACATCATCCTTTGCCAAACACCAACGAATTTTCTTAATTTGGTCGGGTTGAATATGTCCGCTTACAATAAATTTACCGGTGGTTTTATTCACTGTTTTCACAATAAATTTGTCACCATTACTATAATAATCGGTAGAATGCCCAATCTCTTCAAAATGAATATAGCTTCCATCATATAATCCGGTTAAATTTGTACTTTTAATACACGTTTCATTTGTTTCTTGATTGTATTCCAAATTTTTAACATAATCGCCAATAAAATGACCAGCCACATAATCCAACTTATAAGACGACAAACTTTCTTCACGGCGGAAATAATTGAACATGTCTATTTGAATTCGGCCGTTCATTTTAATATATCTTAAGTTATGCTCACCGCTTGCAATCACAATTTTGGATTCTTCTAGCTTATAATTTCCAGATTCTTTATCTATAGAAGCACAAATTTCGCCCTTGTTCTTTGAAAGATTGAGAAAGTCGCGAATGCAACCGGTTTCTTGTGCGCGATGAAACATGAAATCATAATCAAAACCAAATATGTTATATCCGATGATAATGTCCGGATTTTCACGTTGAATTAAATCTTTCCATGCAAGCAACACTTTATCTTCCGAAGAATAGGTTTCAATTTGATTATTTTCTACCGGAACTGTTCCGCATGTATTCAATACGATGCAATGATTTAAGTATGGTTCGGTTTGACCTGCACGCAGGAATGTGGAACCGATAAATGTTACCTTATCGCCCTCCAAACGTGGAAATATATTATCCATCGTAATACGCAGTTCCAATAATTTGGCTTCTCTATCAAACTTTTTATCTAGCATCATATCTACCACTGTGCCGTTATATTGTTGTGCGTCTTTTAATGTGGTTGTTTTTGATTTTGATTTGAATGTAGATTTTGTTATAACCGGTACAGATTCATCATCTTCTTCGTTATCACTTATATCGCAATCTCCATCTCCATATCCATCTCCATCTCCATCTCCATCTCCATTTACAGCAGCATTCATGCGCTCAAACATATCTTCAATCGTTATTTGGTTTCCAAAATTATCTGCATTTGTGTTATCTCTTATTTTGGATTGTAACCATTTTTCCGTTTTTTCTATTACTTCTTTATTCGTTTGCGCAATCTTTGGATATACCAAATCAATCGTTATCATTGTATTAGAATATCCGAAAGCGCACATCATAATTTCACGTAAAAGAATCTTACAATCTTCTTTATTTATTTCTTTTTCCATCTTTTCAAAATATTCCACTATATTCGTTGCTAATTTTTTATACGATTTGACTGGAACGGGAAAGTCTCCATGACTACTGCTTGCCTCAATATCAAAACTACATATTTTATACGGCACGCGCGTTTCTTTTTCATTGAGCGGAAGAATATGTTTATAATCAATGCAGAATTCATATGTACAAGTGGTTTTTTTGTCAAAATTGATTTGAATTGTTTTTTTTTTCGGCAGAAGAATCCAACCGGAAGGACTAATGTCTTTTATATGAAAGAATCGCAACAAGGGTGGAATATTTGACTCGTATAATAACATGCGCGTACCTTTAAATAAGAAACCGTTCGGGCGTAATTTGTAATCTTTATCATACCATAAATATTTTGCCTTGTTGAAACATGGCATATTATTGAATATAATTTGAATAAATTTGTGGTCTTTTCCATTATCAAACCCATACAATTTTTTCTTACTTACTAGCTCGCATTTTACAATAGAGTTCTCATAATATTTTCCCACTTTGTCTTTCATAAAGGCGAGAAAGGCCATTTTTGTTGCGTCGGTCCAATTATCATCCACTTTTACGTAAAAGAATGGTTTAAAATTTTCCGCAATAATGCTGCAACTCTCTCCTTTTTCATTTATTCCAAACATTTGAATTTTGAAGGTATTTGTATCTCTTTTTGGTCCATCGCCAGAATCATCACTATTTGAATCTGACGTATTTTCATTATATACATTAAAATCGTAAAGGCGAAATGCTTGTTCCATTGTTTATTTTTTTAGTTATACTATATATCCGTTGGTATATTTAATTCAATTTTTTATAATATGCAACCGTATATTATAAATTGTAAAAAAAATAATAGATAATTCAAACTAATTTAAAGAACTTAACGATTTTATCTCTTCGTTCTTTTCCTAGTCTTTGTACCACTTTTCATATGTTTATTCTTTCTTCCATATTTACAATGCTGTTTCTGACTAAAACCTTTTGGACGACGACAATTGATGCTGCGTTTGTATTTTAATGACCATTTACCTCCACTGCGCCGTCGCGTATGTAACGTTTTACTATTACAGTGTCTAAAAGCCATTCCATGTTCTCCTGCGCCACCGCGTTTATCATATCTGGGAACCTTTGTCTTAATCCATTCTGCAAAAGATTCTGCACTCCTATCCTTTTCATACTCTTCTATTCCGCCATTTGAAATATAACGCAATGTAGGAAATCCCATTGGTTCTTTTCCAACGGAATGTAATTTTGGATAAAAATCTTTATCTACGCGTGCAATAATAATTTGTGGGTTCTTTTTGTGGTCATCCGTTAAATGATGTGGAATATTCGCCCAAGGCTCTTTGGTGCTTTCACACGGACCACATCCAACCATAAATAAAAATAAAAATACATGATTACCTGATTTAATTCCATGATTTAATTTTTCCAATTTTTTTTCCGACTTTTTATTCAATGGTCCTTCTATTTCAATGATTTGTAATTTGGGGGTTTCCGTCATTATAAAATATAGATAGAAATTTTATTTATCCTACTTTATTATATATGTCCTTGCTGCTCATTCTTATTATTATTGTCTTTTTAGCAGGAATATATTTTGTTGCAATGTATGACGGCCCTAAATCCTTAGAAGGACTCGCGACTATGACCGGAGAAACTCGGTGCCCAAATATGTTAATTCAAAAGGGTTCTCGTTTTCATTTATACAATTCAAATCTTGCGCAAGTTCCTGGAGTAAATCCGGTTGAATTTGAAAATTTAGAAGATTATGTAGAATTTATAAGTTGGCAACATAGTCAAGGGATTCGTTGCCCTGTTTTATATTTGCAGCAGACTTATGATGCTCAAGGGCAATCGGTTTATAAAGCGAGACCAAGTGTTATGGAACCGCAAGGTGGTTTGCAACCGGCATTAAGCACTAATTATCCTGGCGCACAAACGACTGGTTATGCACCTGACTCTAGTTCTGGGCCTGATTCTGGGCCGGGTTCTACCGATTTTAATCCGAATTATGCTGGTTCTCCTACTATTACCCAACCAACGTCGGATGCAGACTTATCAAATGCTGCGGTATTACATGGAAATGAAGTGACTGAAAATATGCTTTTTAGTCCGAGCCCAAATGCAATGGATGATAATTGGGGTGGGCAACGTTATACAGAAAAATTAGTAGATGCTGGGTATTATGCAGGAAATGAAGTTACTGGACAAGTTTAGATGCTGTATAAATACACGTTTTATCATTAGAAAATTTTTATATTTTATATAAATTATAAAAAAATTTTTAATTATTTACGGTCAATAAAACTCATTACTGCATTTAATGAGGCTTTTGTAGCATGTAATGTGTTTAAATTAGTTAAAAGTGCCATATTCTCCGGCGATGTACCATCTTTTGCAGAAAAAACTAATGTAGTTTGTAACATCAACAGGTCTATATATTCATCTAAATTAAGTATCACATGTTCATAATCGGTTTTATATTTATTAATTAGGAAGTAGTCCTTGAATTGGGTACTCGTTTCGGCAATAGAATTACCAAAAACTCCAGCTGACCCAGCGACGCCATTTACGCCATTGTTTGTTAATCCTTCCATAATACTACTTTGTAAATTCAAATGGAGTTTTAATACTTTGGATACTAAATATAATAAAAAAACAACAAGCACTACTATTCCTATTATTTTTAATAAATCTTCACTCATGTAATATATTTATATATCTATAGAATATTATTCATTTGATCGCAAAAATTTTTTAATATTTTCAATGGCCGGTTTGCTTATTTTTCTAGTCTGTCCTTTGGCATTGCTATATGATATATCTTTTAAACATTGTTGATTTTCCTTAAGACAAAATATTAAATTGGGTAAGTTTTTAAATTGCGTCATTATAGCAATTGCAGTTATAGAACTTATTCCGGGGATTTGACATAACATAATTTCTCCAATGTTATCGGGGGTGATATTATCCTTCTTTACCCGCTTCACTACATGACAATACTCTTTTTCTTCTTTTATTCCTGGATTTTCTGAGATTTCTTGATTTTCTGAGTTTTCCAAAAGTTCTGGAATTTCCGGAATAAGTGAATCATAATATGGTTTCAAATCACCAATAATACCTTTTTTTAATTTATAAGTCATATGGCAAATCATAATTGCAGTCTCTTCTAAATTTTGACTCCTCAATACTGAGAATCCTTTATAATAATTTAATGAAAAAATCGCCGAATATAATACAGACTTATCTATTCTAGTTTTAAAACTATTCACTTTATTCATTTCACCTTCAATAATATACATGATATTATGGTTTGGGTGTGAGATGCCATTTAAACGATATGACTGTTCTTCATATCGTCCGTCTTTAATACTGGATGCAAGGTCTGATAAACTTTTTCTCTCAATAATAACTTTCTCAATACCGGTATCATCACATAAAATGATATCACCGATGGGTAAATTACATATTTCTAATTCTATTCCTTGATATGCCGGACCAATACCTAAAAAATATTTACACGATTGAATCAAATCATGCTCCCGATGGTCTATTTTAATTTTCATTATAATAATTTAATAATAAAGAACTTATTAAATTATTTTCTTAATATATTATTTCTCTTTCTCTTTCTCTTTCTCTTTCTCTTTCTTTGGTTTTCTTTTGGTTTCTTTTGCTTTGAATTGCTTTGTTTCTGGTTTTTCGGTTTCCTTTTAACCCATACCGGACAAACCATGCACAACACCTGCACGCGCGCGTGTATATTGAACAGGATTCCGATTCGTAAATATCTGCCCAAATAGAATACTATTATTCTTTGCACAACACCCTTGGGGGGCTCGATTCAAGAAATTACCCATATTGCCTCTAGGCCACGACCCACCGTATGTAATAATACCGGGTTTTTTGTTACCACCGCAAGACCCACCATATTGGCATCCTCGGTTCGCTAATGAATCAACATTTCTAGCAGACTTACTGCCTGAGTTATAAGTCATTCCAACCATTTTATATATACTCTAAATATTATTTTATTAATTTATTTTTTTAATCGCGAACTTGCCTAAAATATATTTTCAAGTAATTTAAATAGAATCGTCTATAATCTATATATGGAATATTGCGACAGTAAAAATATGACAGAATCAAAGTTGCTACACGATGACGATATTATTAGGAGTGATGAGGGACTTATATTTAACCCGTATAATTCCTCCAATATAGAGATTACATTGAATGATGTTCAATCTATTCTCACTAAATATGGAATTCCACCAACCATAAATAATTTGAATCTGTATAAACGGGCATTTGTACATAAATCTTATACCAAGCGCCCGCATCTAGAAAATATGCAACAAAATATCACTATTGTGGAACAGCCACCAGATTGTATGCCTTTAAAAACAAAGTCAAACGAACGTTTGGAATTTCTTGGAGATGGAGTTCTTGAATTAATTGTCAAATATTATTTGTATCGTCGTTTCCCTAAAGAGAACGAAGGATTCATGACCGAAAAAAAAATTGCAATTGTTAAAAATGAAGCGATTGGTAAAATTGCGATGGAAATGCATTTGAATAAGTGGTTAATTTTATCACGGCATGCAGAGGAGAAAAATATACGAAGTAATTTTAAAAAATTGGGTTGCCTTTTTGAATCATTTTTAGGCGCATTATTTTTGGATTTTAATAAGATTGAAGTGAAGGACGAGGAAAACTGGTTTCAAACCATGTTTGTTACGGGTCCTGGATTTCAAATGGCGCAAAAATTTGTTGAAAATATATTAGAAAAACATATTGATTGGATTGCATTAATTCAGAATGATGACAATTATAAGAATATTCTTCAAGTCAAAATTCAAAAAGAATTCAAGGTAACCCCTCATTATTTGGAAATGGGTGAGCCGGACCCTGAAAATGGATATAAAATGGGTGTATATTTATGTATTGGGCAACAAGTATATAATTGTTCTTATCAGAATGCTTTGCATATAGATAATTTAAAAACATTTCATTCCATTAACGAATATATAGTTTTACACGGAAAAATATTTTTATTTTTGGGGGGAGGGCAGCATAAAATTAAAAGAAAGGCAGAACAAATTGCATGCCAAGAGGCTTTGCAAAAAATATTGTCTTATTCTGAATAAAAATTTTAAAAATTTATTTATTTAATAATAAAAAAATATTTTGTAAAAAATGTATAAAATATCTAATACAATAAAAGTATTATATATTTATCTTATATAAGATATGAATCCTTTAGATAAAATAAAAGAACAATTACGACTGAAACCAACTGAAATGCAGCAAAAAAAACAAGAAATAAAAGTGATAATTCCTGTAGCCAACCTACCAGAAAAAGTAACTATTCAAAAGGTGGAATTTAAAGATGAACAGGACCCGAATTTTCCTATTGAGGCCTTATTAAAAGGGTTATCTGAGAGAAAAATTGGAAAGGTTAGTAAAAAATCAACTATGCAATTGCAACCCGTTTTTGAATTAGAACCTGCTGTAAAAAAGGCAAAGAAAATTACAAAAAAGAAATTACTCATTTTGCAAGAAGAAGGTCTTGATATTGTTCCACCATTGGAATTAGAAAAAGAGAAAGAAAAAGCACCAGTTAAAAAGCGCAGAACAACCGGGAAAATGCCGAAAGGAGTTTCTATTCTTGACCCAATTGAATGGATTAGCATTGATGATCTTCCTATTGTGCGCCGGCTTCCAGAAAAAACGGCCAAAGTACAATACAAGGTAAGCAGTTATTACATGAACAATCGCGAAATTTTTGTCAATTTTATTAATTCTCTCTTTGAACCATACAGAGACCAAGTTTTAGACGATAATGCCGGGGTATCATGTGATAATATGGGCAATGCTTCCAAAGAACTAACTTTATTAACACATCAAAGAATTGTTCGCGATTATTTAAATTTATACACGCCATATCGCGGGCTTCTATTATTTCACGGTTTAGGTTCCGGTAAAACATGCACTTCTATTGCTATTGCAGAAGGCATGAAAAGCACGCAAAAAATTATTATAATGACACCGGCATCACTGCGGAGAAATTATATGGAAGAATTAAAAAAATGCGGTGATGCACTTTACAAGAAAAATCAGTTTTGGCAATGGATTGATGAACCCACTGCATTTGAAACGCTTTCTGCGGCTTTGCATTTACCTATGGAATATATTCACAAAAAAGGAGGTGCGTGGCTGGTAGATGTAACCAAGCCAAGCAACTATAATGCACTTCCTACAGCGGATAAAAACAGTTTAGATGACCAGTTAGATGAAATGATTCAAGCAAAATATAAATTCATTAATTATAATGGTCTTCGCAGAGATAAATTAAAGGAAATGTCCGATAATTTTGAAACAAATATATTTGATAATGCGGTGGTTATTATTGACGAGGCACATAATTTCATTAGTCGCATTGTGAATAAGATTGGTAAGGAAAAAGCAGTTGCAACTGATACAAAAACGGGGAAAAAAGAAAGAGTGTCTTATTCTTTATCTATGATTCTTTATGAAATGTTGCTTTCGGCACAAAATGCGCGTGTTGTTCTTCTTACTGGAACTCCGATTATTAATTATCCAAATGAAATTGGAATACTTTATAATATTTTGCGAGGATACATCAAGACATGGGAAATACCACTGGATGTTAAAACAAGTAAGCCGGTCAATAAAGAAAGGTTGCAAGAAATTTTTACAAGAGAAAAGAATATGGATTTCTTAGATTATTCCGTATCCAGTAAGAAATTGACTATTACACGAAACCCATACGGGTTTGAAAATAAAGAAAAAGCAGATAGTGGTTATCACGGCGTTACGAATAAGGCTTACGAAAAGGTAGATAAAACAACGAAAGAAACCGCAGTGTTTAAAAGAGGACAAATAAGTGATGCGGATTTTGAACGTCGTGTTATCCAAATATTGAATCGTAATGATATTGAAGTCTTTGCACAAGGCATCACGGTTCATATGTTCAAATCGCTTCCCGATAAATTTGACGATTTTATAAATATGTTTATATCAAGTGATACCGGTAATGTTAAAAATGTGGAAATGTTTAAACGCCGAATAATGGGCTTAACATCTTATTTTAGAAGTGCCCAGGAGAATTTGCTACCACGTTATGAGAAGCTCGCCAATTTTCATGTTGTAAAAATTCCAATGAGTGATTACCAATTTGGTGTCTATGAAGCCGCGCGGCAACAAGAGCGAAAACAAGAGAAGCAAAATAAAAAGAAGAAGGGCAAAGCAGATGAAAATGGAATTTATCAAGAACCGAGTTCTACCTATAGAATTTTTTCACGTTTATTCTGTAATTTTGTGATGCCAAAACCACCCGGGCGTCCTATGCCACGAGAAGAGTTGGAAGACGGCTCAAAACTAGATGAATTATACAAAGATGCTTTAAAAGAAACGGAAAAGCGAGGACCCAACGATTTGGAAGGGGAACCAGATGGAGAAATTGAAGGAGATGTTATTTTAGATAATTTGGGAGATTCCACGTATGAAGCACGATTAAAACGCGCCATTGAATACTTGGAAGAACGGTCGGCAGAATATTTTAGTCCAGAAGGATTGCAAGTATATAGTCCCAAATATTTGTCCATGCTTGAAAATATTGAGGACCCGGAACATATCGGCCTTCATTTGGTGTATAGCCAGTTTCGCACATTAGAAGGAATCGGAATATTTACCAAAGTGCTTGAACAAAATGGTTATACACGATTCAAAATCAAAAAAAATGCATCCGGTGAATGGGAGTTGGATATAGCGGAAGAGAATATGGGAAAACCGACATTTGCTCTATATACGGGTACCGAATCTTCTGAAGAAAAGGAAGTGATTCGTAATATATTTAATAGCGATTGGGATGAAGGTACTCCGATTACGAATCAATTAAAAGAGATTGCCAATAATAATTTTATGGGAGAAATAATTAAAGTATTGATGATTACGGCATCTGGGTCCGAAGGTATTAACTTGCGAAATACACGCTATGTTCATATTATGGAGCCGTATTGGCATCCAGCACGTATAGACCAGGTTATTGGAAGAGCTCGGCGTATTTGCAGTCACAAAAATTTGCCGCCTGCATTGCAAACGGTGGAGGTATTCTTATATTTAATGACTTTTTCCAAAGAGCAAATTTTGAGTGATGCGTCTATTGAATTGAAACTAAAAGATTTGAGTAAAAAAACATACCCGAGTTACTCACCCAAAGATAAAGATAAACTGGTTCAAATTCCATTTACTAGTGATGAGGCTTTGTTTGAAATATCCACGATTAAAGATGAGGTCAGCCAACAATTAATTACTGCTATGAAGGAAGCTTCTATTGATTGCGCCATTTATTCTCGTCAAGGGTCCAAAGAACAGTTACATTGCCTTCAATTTGGGCAACCGAATGCAAATTCATTTTCTTATCAGCCAAGTTATAAGACAGAACAACCAGATACCATGGCAAAGATGAATAAAAAACGTTTGGAATGGTCTGGAAAAGAGATACAATTGCGTGGTAAAATTTATATTTATCGAAAGATAAGTTCTACTTTGGGAAATATTTATGATTTGGATAGTTATAATCAGGCACAAGCCGTTCCTGGACTAGAACCAACCTTGATTGGTACATTAGAAAAATTGCCGAATGGGGATATGCAATTCAATAAGATTTAGACCAATACTTATTTAAATTCAGACCTAAATAAAATTATTTTATAATAATATTATATAGAATGGCGTATTCTTTGAGAAAACGAAGAAGAAAAATAACCAAAATAACCAAAATAACCAAAAGAACCAAATTAACCAAAAGAAAATACAATATAACTCGTAGATTTAAAAAAAGTAGAAAACAATATGGCGGAACAAGTGACATTTTTACACCAAAAGTTAAATCACTTTTAAACCGTTTTGAATTTATAGATGATAATGAAAAAAATGTATTAATGGATAAACTGTACAAATCTGCCCAGTGGTATAATGATAACCCTCAAAGACAGGATATATTAATTAGACAACTGAATCATGCAATAATTGCTACAAATTCAACACCGGATGAAAAAAAAGTTTTCATTAATAAATTATTTGATTATTGGTTAAATCTTTAAATAATAAAGTATAAATAGTAAATAGAAATGTAATAATAACAATATATTATTACATTACATAGTATGAATGAAGAAATACTTACAGATATTAGTCTAGAGAGTGACAAAACCGGACCACTTAGCGAAACGATGGATAGAGACACGAATGGTAACCAGGATACAAAAGATACAAAAAAAAATGTGAATTTATGTATTTTATGCATAGCATGGTGCAATAGTTGTTGTGTGATTTGGTCATTATAATTCTAATCCAAATTTGGTTGCATTTTAGATAACAATTCAACAAGTGTATCCATACGTGATAGTAAAGCATCCATTTTTTCATTCATTTTTTCCATTTCTTTGTTTGTTGTATCTATCGGTTCTATACGAAGTTCTATATTTTGTTCTATACTTCGTTCTATACTGCGTTCTATACTTCGTTCTATTTTCGGTTTTATGATTGGTTTTAATTTTTTAAATATAGACTCGGTGGAGCGGTCATCCAATGAGCTACTGAAATCTGAATACGTTTCATTATCTTCCCAGGTTAATTGTTTTTTTTGATTTGATAATTCAATTACATTTGTAGTATCATCCAGTTTTTCTCCTATTTTAATATATTTAAATCCGGGATTACTTTCTACAATAGAACTAGAACTAGAACTAGAAGTAGGAATCGGTTTTGTTCTCACTTTGTCCCCTTGCAACCATTTTTCGGTTTCTGCTTTATTTCCCGGTACATTTTGTATTTGATTTATTTCAAAATTTCTTTGCGCAATCGTTTCTGCAATTAATTTTTCCATTTCTCCAATAGGTTCATCTTGTTTATCTTTAAAGTCAATGATTGGGGGTGTTTTAGCTGTCATCGCCCCTTGAAATTCATTACGTTTTAGATTTAGTTCTTTCTCAAATTGTGTTTTCCGATTATTCTGTATTTCTTCTGCCGTTACCAAAGTTAATGACTCTGATATTGGTTGCTGTTGTTTTTGTTGAGGCACTTCTGGACTACGAATTTTTTGTTCTTGTGTTTTTAACATGGGTATCCACTCATTAACTAAAATAGCTACGATTTTTTTATTCATTCCCAACAACGGAAGTCCCGATTTTTTTTCATGGTCATAAAAATTTTTAATAATCGTCATGAATTGAGATTTTATTGCTTGTTCGTAGTGACCATTATTTTTCATTATAAAACTACCTTCTTCATCCAGGAGAACATCCCAAATCATTTCTATATTTTGCTGTTGTATAAATTCGGATGTATTCATGATTCAAATAATTAGTAATATATAAATACATTTGACATATTTATATATTTTTCTTATCATTATAATTCTTATAATTCTTATAATTCCTCATTAAAATATATTTTGCGAAACGATTGCATGTATTTATCAGATAATACATGTTTTTTATAATATTCCGAAGTATGTTTATCTTCCAACATATGAACAATAAAATATAAGGAATAAATCCCACACTCCGTATCTCCATATTGATGCTCTACAGGGTGATTCTGGTCAAATACAAAATTGATTGGTTTCTTTAATTGTGACCCTTGGTTTTGTACGCGTTTTACGAGCGCCATTATTTCTTTTGTTGCTGGATCACCAACACTATCAAAAAAGAAAATTTTACCCTTTTTAATATTTATAAACATACTTACCCAATGTGACCCGTCGCGAGTATGAGGGTCCAAATTGAATATCATTCCCACTTTAAATTTACCATTTTTTATTTGGTTTTCTACACTAAAATCACATAATTCTTGCCAAACACATTCACCGTATTGTTGCTGTACATCAAAATCCATGGGAGATGGCCCAATAAAATCAAAACATGGATACACATTTTCATATTGCTTCATTACTGCTAAAATATCAGTGCTAGATAACCATTCGTTTGGTTTCTTTTTCCATTCTTTTGGAGATTCTGGGGCAAAATACGTATCAAAATTTTTGTTAAACTCTCCATTTGCAAATTGTTGTTTTAACCAACAAGATTCTTTATTACAAACATAACTCATATTTTTTTGCAGTTGTTCCCATATTTCCTTCGTATCATTCGTGTTTATAATTGTATCTTTATGACGCAAATTCCATAAATCTCTTAATTTATATAAAGTTTTATCATCAAAACATGAAAATTTTAATTTTTCGGTTTTACCATTATCGGGGCTGCATTTTAATTTCATCATTTTTCTGGTTTTATTTTTTTTTTTTTTTGTTTTTTTTTTTTTTTTTTTGTTTTTATTTTTGTGTTTTTTTTTTTTTT
>Ga0114966_10002782_pt1 | contig 15505 bp, 13 predicted proteins | sample M_130207_XF_Meta_FD_87029 | JGI IMG/M metagenome (GOLD analysis project Ga0114966, IMG submission 87029) | Freshwater microbial communities from Lake Montjoie, Canada to study carbon cycling - M_130207_XF_MetaG | ecosystem: Environmental > Aquatic > Freshwater > Lake | place: Lake Montjoie... | reverse complement strand
GCCAATCGCCGTCCCACCGACGCGAGGTCGGTGGAGACGAAAACGTCGAAGCAGAAGTAGGATCAAGAGCTAAGTCGAGGATGCGAGTCGCCGAAGGTTCCCATTCCCAGCACAGAACACCTTCGCTATGAACCGCACGCTCCGACGAAGCCGGCTCGTTAGCCTGCTTTGTCTGACTCTCAACCATCACCCCTCGACCATCAACCTACTCGCGAGACACCTTTATGACGGAACGGATTCTGAGCATCTCTGGTTTGCGAGGCATCGTCGGCGATGGCCTGGATCCTGAATATGTCGCGCGGTTCTCGGCGTCACTCGGGTCGATGCTCAACGGCGGGACGGTCGTGTTGTCGCGCGATGGACGCTCGACGGGTGAGATGCTGCGGCACGCGGTTGTCTCGGGATTGATGGCGACCGGATGCAAAGTCCTCGACTTGGGGATTGCCTCGACCCCGACGTGCGGTGTCATGGTGACGGCCCTCGGTGCGGCGGGCGGTCTGCAACTGACGGCCAGTCACAATCCGATCGAATGGAACGGGCTGAAGCCGTTCTCGGCGCAGGGGTCGGTCCTCGACAAGGCCCTCGGTGAGCAACTGCTGGCGGTCTTGAATGGCTCGCCCCGTTATCGGCCTTGGTCGGGACTTGGCTCGGTCGAAGTGGTCGCCGATCCGAACCGCGAACATCAGCGACGCGTCTTCAAGTTGGTCGATGTCGCGGCGATCAAGTCGCGGCGCTTCAAAGTGGTGCTCGACTGCAATCGCGGTTCGGGATCGGTCCTCGGGCCGAGTCTGCTGCGGGATCTCGGTTGCGAAGTGATCGTGATGGGAGAGCAGGCCGACGGTCAGTTCGAGCATCCCGCCGAGCCGTTGCGCGAGAACCTCACGTCGCTGATGTCGGCTGTGACGGCACACGGGGCCGATGTCGGTTTCGCGCAAGACCCCGATGCCGATCGGTTGGCGATTGTGGACAACACTGGTCGTTACATCGGTGAAGAGCTGACGCTGGCCGTGTGTGCTGATCATGTCCTGTCGCACCGCAAGGGGCCGGTGGTGGTGAACGGTTCGACCAGCCGCGTGACCGCCGATCTCGCCGCCAAGCATGGCTGCGAGTTCCATCGGTCTCATGTGGGTGAAGCCAACGTCGTCTCGATGATGCGTGCCGTCCGCGCGACGCTGGGAGGCGAAGGGAACGGCGGCGTCATCGAACCGCAGGTCGGCTATGTGCGAGACAGCTTCGTCAGCATGGCCTACGTGTTGGATGGTCTCGCCCAGCGCCGGTCGTCTTCGCGACCAGAGTCGCTGGCTGAGTGGGTCGATACGCTGCCGCGTTACACGATTATCAAAGACAAACTGCACTGCCCGCGCGAGCGAGTGGACCTCGCCTGCGCCGCCCTCCGATCGACCTTCCGCTCAGCCACGGCGACGGAAGGAGACGGCCTGCGTCTCGACTGGCCCGATCGTTGGGTCCAAGTTCGAGCCAGCAACACGGAACCGATCATCCGCATCATCGCCGAAGCCCCCGATGATGCGTTGGCGAAGTCGCTCTGCGCTGAAGCGGTCGAACTGGCGAAACGCGCCGTCGCGTGATGGCTCCTGCGGGAATCTTCCGGTTGAATTGCAGAGCCAAGGCCATCGCCTTTGTGAATTTCGGGTGCCACGGTCACGGAGCTTCGACGTGGCCGTGCGAGGAAGTGAAGACTGTTTCTCCCTCTCACGGCCACGTCGAAGCTCCGTGACCGTGGCACCCCAGCTCCCAAATTCAAAAAGGTGATGGCCCGGCCCCAGAACCTTGCACCCTTGTTTGGGGAGGTCGAGGGAAATACCGTACCGCCCCCTTTGAGGTTGGAAGTTTGGCCAGAAGCTTCGTGCCGCTCGTCTCATTGCTAGACTGGTCGCCGCACGAACTTTTTCGGCCAACCGATTCTGTAACTGAACTGTCTCCACCAAAGCCCGCATCATGACCACGACCTCTGCCACGCTGATCCCCGCCGCACTTGCGCCTCAATCGACAACCCCTTTTGGCGACCACGGGCTGTCTCAAGCCGTCGTTTCGTCGCCGGTGGCCGACGCGCACAACGGCAAACTCTTCATTGAGACCGTCGGCTGTCAGATGAACATGCTGGACAGTGAACTCGTCGTCGGGGCGTTGCGCAAGCAGGGCTACTCGTTGACGGACGATCCGCGCGAGGCGGACACGATCCTCTTCAACACATGCAGCGTGCGCGAACATGCTGAGCACAAGATTTACTCGGCACTGGGGCGGCTGAAGTTCAGCAAGCAGGCTCGCCCGAATCAGGTGATCGGCGTGTTGGGCTGCATGGCACAGAAGGATCAGGAGTTGGTCTTTCAACGGGCCCCGCATGTCGATCTGGTCGTGGGAACGGGGCAGCTTGCTGAGGTTCCGAAGCTGATCGACGCCGCACGTTCACGGCGCGAACGGTCTCTCGCCGTGAGTCTCGACCGGAAAGAAGCGGGCCGCGCGGCGGTCAGCGACAGCTTTCAAAGCTACGACCCGTTGCGCGAACCGGCGATGCGACCGACGCCGCATCAAGCCTTCGTGCGGATCGTCATCGGCTGCGACAAGTTCTGCACGTACTGCGTCGTCCCGATGACGCGCGGTCCCGAGCAGAGCCGTCCGCCGCGAGACATCCTGCATGAGGTGAAGGTTCTCGCCGATCAAGGCGTCAAAGAAGTGACGCTGCTCGGCCAGACGGTCAACAGTTACAAGCACACTCAGGATGGTCGGCTCTTCCGGCTGTCTGATCTGCTCGAACACATTCACGACGTGGACGGCATCCTGCGATTGAAGTTCGTCACCAACTTTCCGAAGGACATGTCGGACGATCTGCTTCGCGCCGTGCGCGATCTCCCCAAGTGTGCTCAGTACCTGCACGTCCCGGCGCAGTCGGGTTGCAACGAGATGCTCAAGCGGATGAAGCGCGGCTACACCGTCGAGGACTATCGCGAGATGTTCGGCCGCATCCGTTCGACACTGCCGAAGGCGGCTGTGTCGAGCGACTTCATCGTCGGCTTCTGCGGCGAAACGGAAGAGGCTCATCAGAAGAGTCTCGACCTGATCCGCGAGTGCCGGTTCAAGAACAGCTTCATCTTCAAATACAGCCCGCGTCCGGGAACGAAGGCGTTTGAATTGCACGCCGACGACATTCCTGAAGCGGTGAAGAAGCAACGCAACGCCGAAATGCTCGCGTTGCAGAACCAGATCAGCGCGGAAGACAACGCCGCGTTCATCGGTGAAGACGTGGAAGTCCTCGTCGAAGGGTTGAGCAAGACCGAGATCAAGCGAGGCGACACGTCTGCATCCACCGGCCCGGTTCAACTGACCGGCCGCACCTCCTGCGACCGCATCGTCGTCTTCAACGGCAATCCCCGCTTGGCCGGTTCGCTGGCCACGATCCAGATCGACGACGTGACTCCCACCACGATGCTCGGCCAGATCGTGACGCGCGAGGTTCAGCACGGCTCGTCGTTGCTCTTGCCGATCTTGGCGTGATGAATTTGTAGGAGGGGCACTCTTGCCCGTCCTGTTTTCACCCGCCAGCAGGATGGGCAAGAGTGCCCCTCCTACGACAAGTCGGTTCAGTTCTGAGCCGCACGTGTCCGGCGGCGACCGTTCTTCGGGCTGGCGGGGAACGGATGAATGAGCGGCTCGTTGTCAGATTCGGTGTCGTTCGATGACGGGGCGGGATCGGGAGTCGGGGCTTCTTGCTCGACAGCGAGCGCGATCTTCTTGCGCCGGTTCGGTCGGCAGCAGAGCATGGCGGGGAGCAAGACCAATTCGCCCAACAGCGACGCCGCCATTTGAGCCGCCATCAACATGCCGAAGCGGGCGGTCGGAGTGAAACTGGAGAGGCAGAGCGCGAGCAGGCCCAAGCTGGAGATCAGGGTCGAGTCGAGCATCGGTTCGCCCGAGTGTTCGAGCGCTTGGGTACTCGCCTCCATCGACGAGCCGGTTTTGTCGAACACCTGCTTGTACTGCACCAAGAAGTGGAACGTGCAATCGACCGAGATGCCGAGCGCGATGCTGCCGGTCATCATCATCCCGATATCGACGGGCATCCCGAGGAAGCCAACTCCGCCGAAGACGAGCCAGATCGGGATGATGTTCGGCACCATCGCGATCACGCCCGCCGTGAGCGATCTCAGCGACAACAGCATCACGATAAAGATCGTCAGACAGGCGGCTGAGAAACTCTTCCAGAAGCCCTCGAAGATTTCGTGCTGAGCGTTCTTCAGCAGCGGTGCCATCCCGGTGAAATAGACCGGTTCCTTCGAGAGCGATTCGGCGAGGTCCGCGAGAACTTGCACCGAGGTCTGCTTCGTGTCGTGACGGACTCGGGCGGAGATGCGCCACATCCGTTGGCGGTCGGCGACCAAACCATCTTCACCGCTGTAAGACTGTGCGAGTCCCAAAACCCGCGCGGTCGCGAGCGGACTGTCGGGCATCTCTTCTGGGAAGAACGATGCGAGCGACAGCGTATGACGGATGCCGGGGTGAGCGGCGATCGTCGCTTCGATCTTGCGGACTCGTTGGAGCTGATCGAGGAACGCGAGTCGTTGCCCGTGGAAATCGACGACCGCTTCGATCGAATCGACATTGGTCAGCTCGTTCTCAACACGATGCAGATCGGCCAGAACCTTGCTATTGCGCGGCAAGAACTCGGTCGGATTGATGTCGGGTTTCAGACGCATCAGTCCGAAGCTGGTCACGAACAACAGCAGCGCGGCACCGGCCAAAATCTTGTGTCGGTGTCGTGCGATCCCTTCGCCCCAAGCGCGAAAGTTGAATTGCAAGTTGCCGCAACGAGCCGCTCGGCACGGGATCATTGTGAGCAGTGCGGGGGTCACGCCCAAACCAACAATCAGCGCGACCACCGAACCGGAAGCAGCGGCCCAGCCGAATTGGCTCACCGGGCGAATGCTGCTGACATTGAGTGACACCAGCCCGAGAAGCGTTGTGATGGTGGAGAGACCGCACGGGCCGAGTGATTCCAGAAACGCGAACGACAGCGGGTCGGCTTCGCCTCGATCGCAGGCCGACGTGTAATAACTGACGACATGCACCGCGATCGACAGCGTGAAGATCATGACCATGATCGACAGTGAGCCGAGGATGAAGTTCATCTCACCGCCCAACGCCGCCATCACCGCTTGATTGAGAAAGATGCCCCACAACGTCACACCGAGCATCGCCAGTGACAGTCCCATGTGGCCGAATGAGTAGTACAGCAGGCCCAAGCTGATCGCGCAGGTGATCAGAAAAAACTGCTTGCTCGATTTGGAACTGCCGAGTCGATCTAACTCGGTCACGATGATCGGTGCGCCGGTGAGGGCGATCCGGTCCGCATCGAACCGACAGTACTTGAGGACGCGACGAACCTCTTCCGTGGTTTGAGCACGATCCTTCACGCCGCTTTCGGACAGCGCGGCGACGACGCCCACAAGTCCCCCGGTGGGAGCCTTCAACAGACCGTTGATGCGGCGTGACGCTTCATCCTCGGCGACACCGAACTCAATCATCCGCTCCATCATGCGGGCGGGAGTCCAACAGCGGCGCACGCCGGACAAGCGGTCCAAGCGACCGGCGAGGGACTCGACCATATCCGGAGTCACCTCGTCTGCGGGGAGCCCGACGACGATGACTTCTTCCGCGCCGAAGTCCTGCTTGAATTCCTCGTAGGCTTTCCGGACATCGGTGTTCTGCGGGAGCCAAGTCTCGATGTCGTTGTTTGACTTGATGCTCTCGGCAAAGAACCACAATGGCCCGAATGAGAGGAGGACCATCCCCAAGATCAACCGACTGTAGCGGCGATAGAAGTTCGAGATCATGAGGCTTCGTCTCAGAGGCAACGGTCAGAGTGTGGCCCAGCGACATCCATTGTCTCGCCGTCGCACGCGTAGAGAATCTCGGCGAAAAACAGCCATGCGCTCACGACAAACTGGAACGATTGCTCATGGCGATCAGGTCCTTGGCGGCCACGGCGTTGGCGTAGACTTTTCGGCCTCGCACACTGTCGTTCAGGTTCACGTGCGGCTGCGCGAAACGCGCGAAGACTCGAACGGAACGCGAACACCGGCAGAGGCTGCTCGTGCGCGCTGAGATCGCGTGGCGTGTCGCGAGACCGTTGCCTCGTTTAACCGCGCGGGCAACGCCCCGCGTGTCGAACGACGTGTGAGGCAACACTCGGAGAAATGAGTCAGCCGCAGGATGGACGCCTCGTCCGTCCGACGTTGCTGGCGCGGACGGACGAGGCGTCCATCCTGCGGATCGATTTATCAGCGGGAGTTGCCAGAGCCTGTTTTGCTCTCCGCACGCGGGGCGTTGCCGAGGCAGTTATACCTCAGGCGGCCTGAAGTGAGGCCTCTGCCCAACGTCGGTTTTGGTGAGCCGGGTGGCGTCAGCCCAATGGCACTCACTTTGACGTTCACCCCGTGAGCGGCACGGCGCTAGCCGCCGGTTCTTTGCTTGAAAACACAACTCCATCCACCGGCGGCTAGCGCCGTGCCGCTCAAATTGAGTGCCATTGGGCTGACGCCGCCCGGCTCGCCAAGAAAGCCTCATTGCTTACCACGCGAAGTATAAACGACGAAATTCCAGCTCGCAGCTGATTTCAACTCGTCTCAAAACGGAAACATGAACGGAGTGAGAGCCACTGCGATGACCATCATCAACAGGTCGAGTGGGATGCCGATGCGCAGGTAGTCGCTGAACTTGTAGCCGCCGGGTCCGTAGACCATGAGATTGGTCTGGTAGCCGAACGGCGTCGCGAAGCCCATCGACGCGGCGATCATGATGACGATCATGAACGGCTCGTAACTGACACCGAGCGACTTCGCGACCGCCAGCGACAGCGGAAACATCAGCGAAGCGGCGGCGTTGTTCGTCACCAACTCCGTCAGAATCATCGTCATGAAATAGACCATCGCCAACTGCACCCAAGCGTCCCCTCCCGCCATCCCAATCATCTGGTTGGCAGCGATCTTGGCGAGACCACTCGATTCGATCGCCTTGCCGATTCCCAGTGAGGCCCCAATCACAATCAGCACCGACCAGTCGATGCTCCGCACCGCTTCACTCGCCGTGCAGCAGCGGGTTGCGATCATGACCAAGCTCGCCAACAACGCTGCCGGCAGGAGGAAGTCTCGTTCTGGAAGTCCGCCGGGGACCGCCTCGCGGCTGAGCAACGTGGCGAACACGATCATTCCGACGAGGACCGCCAGCGCAATCCACGCTCGGTCGTGGCGTGGCGGAGTCGAATTCTCGACGTGACTCACCAAGAAGAAGTCGTTCGAGTTTCGCTGCTGACGAACGAAGTCTTTGTGGGCTTCCAACAACAACGTGTCACCGGGTTGGAGCACGATGTCGCCGATCTTGCCGGTGATTCGTTGTCCATTGCGAGCGACCGCGATCACCGCCGCGTTGTAGCGCGAACGGAAATGGCCATCGCGAATGTTCGTCCCCACGATCGGGCAACGGTTCGAGACGACCGCTTCCATCAGGCAGCGTTCGCTGTCATCCGCATTGAGCTTAAAGACCTGGTCCGTCGCCGGGACCAGCCCGCGCATCTTCCGCAGATCGACCACCGATTCGACGATCCCCACAAAGACCAACCGGTCATCGGCCAGCAAACGTTCGCGCGGGCCGACCGCCGCGATCACTTCGCCGTTCCGTTCGATCTCCGCCAAGAACAGCCCTGGCAAATGACGCAGTCCCGCTTGTTCGACCGTACGACTCACGAGCGGTCCGCCCGCTTGAACCATCATTTCGACTGTGTATTGCCGAGGATCGTCACTCAGGCTGATGGCAGGACGACGATCAGGCAGCAGCCAGCGACTGAAGATCAGCATGTAGATCACGCCAGCAATGGCGCACGGTAGGCCGACCCAAGTGATTTCAAACATGCCAAACGACCGCAAGCCTTCCTGCGACATCTGTGCCTTCACGACGAGGTTCGTACTCGTCCCGATCATCGAGCAGGTGCCGCCGAATGTCGCGGCAAAGGCCATCGGCATGAAGAGCTTCGACGGACTGATCCGCGACTTCTTGCAGATGTCATCCACGACCGGCATGAACATCGCAACGATCGGCGTGTTGTTGAGAAACGCACTGAGTGTCGTCACGGGGAGCAGCAATCGAAGCTGAGCCGATAATACGGTTTTCGGTCGTCCCAGAAACGGCTCGGTCAGCAAGTTCATTGCCCCGGTCTGCATTAGCCCGGTGACGATGATGAACAGCACACCGACGCTGATGAGCGACTCTTTGCCGAACCCTTCAAATGCCTGCTTCGCGTTGGGGAGCGACTTGGTGTCGAACAAGCCCTGTGCAACGATCAACACTAGTAAGCAGCCGACCGTCAGAGCATCCGGTGGGCACCATTCGCGAGCCAACGCCCAGACCATCGTGACGACTACAAACAACACCAACCACGCTTCCCAGCCCATTCCCAAACTCCATTTTAAGAGCGACCACAATCGCCAGCAGTCATCCGAAAACGTACGGTAAGGGTCTCGCTTGCCCGTCTTTCATCAACGTCATCGGCATCGCCGGGCAAGCGAGACGCTGCCCCAACGATTCAACAGGTCGAACACCCACACCTACAAATCAAACGAGACACAGCCTGCCGGAGAACTCAACCCGATCCGGCAAATCGCCGCAATCGCTCAACTCACTAAGCGGCGGCACAGGGTCTTCGCCGTGTCAGTTCATGTCAATCGTCAGAACCGGCTCGGTCGCTCAACCAACCTTTGACAACCGGCACGGTCACTCGCACACGACCTCTGCCTCGTTTCATCGCGTGGAAAACGCCCCGCGATGGGAGTCAGGCATCTGAGCCTTCGGCTTGCGGTTAAACGATCTGGCTTTCGACCAGTCTCACCGTCCCCGCGTAATAACGGCGGGATCGTTCTCCATCGTTCACGAGCAACGCTCCGTCCGACGCAATACCGAGACAGCTCCCCGTACATTCAGGCTCAGTCGCCGAGACGCAGATTCGTCGATCTCGCAGCACGCAGAACCGAGTCCATCGCGCGGCGAGGTCGAATGCTCCTGCTGCCAATGTTGTCAGGTTCGTTTCCCAACGCTGAAGGAAGCACTGCAAGACATCCCCTGCGTCGAACGTGCTGCCGGTGGTGTCGCGCATTGAGGTCGCGATGGAGCGAATGTCCTCCGGCGCGGAGGCGAACGCGGTGTTGACGTTCCAGCCGAGACCCGCCACCAGTCGGCCGGGCATTCGCTCCGGCTGCTCGATCAAAATCCCGCAGACCTTGCGACCGCCGAGCCACACATCGTTGGGCCATTTCAATCCGACGGCCGCCTCGGGCAGGAAGACCTCCAAGGTCTCCGCCACACTCAATCCGGTCACGAGCGAAAACTGCGGCCACAGATGCTGAGCGATCCCCAAAGCCGTCATGTCAAACAGGACCGAAAACATCAACGTCCCGTCACTGCCGTACCAGCGATTGGTGCCGCGTCCTCGCCCCGCGTTCTGACGTGTGGCCCCGATCAGACAAGGCGTGGCGACCGACGAATCACTCGCCCATTGCAACGCGAGATCATTCGTCGAACCGGTCTCATCCAGCCATTCGGCTCGACGCACGAACGTCGAGGTCAGCAGTTGTTCCGTATCAATCACGTCGTCGGACCTCGCGAAGGAAAGGTTCTGTGAGTCAAACGCCCGCCCCCAGACCAGTGAGTCCTCGACAAAGGACACCAATTCGTTCGCCAACTCACGCAGCCCGACTATAACATCGGCACGAGTGACTGGCTGGTCTGTCGAGGAGTGACGTTGTGCCGCTGATGAATCGCTGGAGAGTTGCCATTCTCTTGAGTTTGTTCCTGGCTCAAGCGATCGGCACTGCATGTGCCGACGAGAGCCGTGAGATCGCGAACAAAGCGTCTCCCGCCGCGCGAGGCTACTCAACGCTGAGGACTCATCCGTTCCTGCCGCCGGATTTTGATGAGGCGGTTTTGTCGTCGCTCTGGACGGTCTGGCCTGAACCGGACCGGTCGCAGGCCGAGCAAGCCGACGAAGCGACACGACGGCGGCTGATCTTTTCGTACTACGGCATCATGCCCGATCCGGAGGCGGCTCCCGCGATCAAGCCGCTCGGTTATGTCGTCGATGCGAATGGCACTTGGACCATGAATTGTTTGGCCTGCCACGGCGGCAAGGTCGCGGGCCGAGTCATCCCCGGTCTGCCGAACTCACACACGGCGTTGCAGACGCTGACTGAAGACGTGCGACTCGTGAAGTTGTCGCAAGGGAAGAAGCTCGGACATCTGGACCTCGCCACGTTGCAGTTGCCACTCAGCACAACCAACGGCACGACCAACGCGGTGATGTTCGGAGTCGTCCTCGGCACGTACCGCAATCCGGATATGACCGTCGATACGAACCGCAAGCTGCCGAAGCTGTCTCATCACGACATGGACGCGCCGCCGTTCTGGAACGTCCGCAAGAAGAGGTCGCTCTACGCGGACGGCCACTCCCCGAAGACGCCTCGTCCCCTGATGCAGTTCATCCTGCTACCGCGTGTCACGCCCGAAAAGCTCGCCGAGTGGGAGCCTCAATTCACGGATCTGCTCGCGTGGATCGAGTCGCTCGAACCCCCCAAGTATCCGTTCGAGATCAACCGCGAACTGGCTTCACGCGGCGAACAAGTCTTCGTCGAGAACTGCGCGCGCTGTCATGGCACCTACGGAGCGAACGGGAAATACGAACAACGCACGATTGATCTCGATGAAGTCGGGACTGATCCGTTGCGATTCAAGTCGCTGACGGTCGCGCATCGCCAGTGGGTCAAGGACGGTTGGCTCAGCCGTTTTGGAGCCGATCCAGTGGAAGTCGATCCGGTCGGCTATGTGGCTCCGCCGCTCGACGGCATCTGGGCGAGTGCCCCGTACTTTCACAACGGCTCGGTGCCGACGTTGTGGCATGTGCTGCACTCGGACGCGCGGCCTGTCGTCTGGAAGCGAACCGAGGACGGATACGACCGCGACAAAGTCGGCCTCGAAGTCGAGTCGCTCGACAGCGTCCCACGCTCTGTGAAGGCGACCGCTCACCGCCGTCGTTACTTCGACACGAAACAACCGGGCAAGAGTGCCGCAGGCCACACGTTTCCCAACGTCCTCGATGAAGACGAGAAGCAGACGCTGCTGGAGTACCTCAAGACGTTGTGAGGCTCAAAGTCGCCTTCATCGCTCGGCGTGAAGAAAGCTGAGCGCGAGTTCAACGCGAATTGTTCACTCGACACTGACTCGGCTAACTTCACGCGGAGCGATGAAGGCTACAAAAAAGGTCAGTCGATGATCTTGCTGATCGGGTACTCGACGATTCCCTTAGCACCGGCCGCCTTCAGACGCGGCACGATCATGCGGACATAGGACTCGTCCACGATCGTGTTCACATCGACCCAATCGGGATCGGACAGCGACGCGACGGTTGGCTTTTGCAGCGCGGGAAGCTCTCGCAGGATTTGTGCGAGGTCGGCACGGCGGACGTTCATCATCAGCCCGACTTTGCCTTCCGCAGCCAGGCACGAGTGCAGCATCAGCGCGATGTTTTCGAGCTTTTCGCGTTTGGCCGCGACTTGCCACGAAGCCTTGTTCGCAATGAACCGCGTCGTGCTTTGCAGGACTTCTTCGACGATCCGCAGATTGTTTGCTTTGAGCGAACTGCCGGTCTCAGTCACTTCGACAATGGCATCGGCCAGCTTCGGCGGCTTGACCTCGGTGGCTCCCCACGAGAACTCGACATGCGCCGTCACGCCGTGCTTGGCGAGATACCGTGTCGTCAGCCCGACGACCTCGGTGGCGATCCGCTTCCCCTGCAAGTCCTTCACCGACTGCACGGGGGAATCGTTCGGCACGCACAGCACCCAGCGCACCGGACGACGGCTGACCTTCGAGAACATCAGTTCACAGACTTCGTGAACATCGGCTTCGTTCTCCAAGACCCAATCGTGGCCAGTGATCCCCGCATCGAGTACGCCCTGCTCGACGTAACGAGCCATTTCTTGGGCGCGGATCAACATGCACTCGATCTCGATGTCATCGATCTCGGGATAGTACGAGCGGGACGAGAACTTGATCGTGTAGCCCGCCTTCTTGAACAGTTCGGCCGTCGCGTCTTGAAGACTGCCAGCGGGGATCCCCAATTTGATCAACTTGTCGGCCATAGTCTGGTTTCGATCCGAAATGGGTTTTGAAGTTGGACCACAGATTTCACGGCAGACGCGGATCAGAAAGAGAACTCGAGCTACTGCAGCTGCCGCTCTTCCGTCATATCCGTGCCCATTCGTGTGATCTGTAGTCGAATGGTTTTGGGTCGTGGTCTTGGCCTACTTCTTGTAGACCGCCTTGGGGTCGAAGAGTCGTTCGCCGATTGTGGTGACCGCACCGGTGGACGGGTCGATCTGACGGAAGAAGCAACTTTTGAAGCCTTCGTGGCAGGCGGCTCCACCAATCTGATTGACCTTTACGAGCAACGTGTCGGCGTCGCAGTCGTAGAACAGGGCCGTCAATTCTTGGACGTTGCCACTCTCTTCGCCTTTGCGCCACAGCTTCTGTCGGCTGCGGCTGAAGTAGCAGACGCGACCGGTGCGAAGTGTCTCGGCGTACGCTTCCGCATTCATGTACGCGAGCATCAGCACATCGCCGCTCGTCGCGTCTTGAGCAATGACGGGAAGCAACTCGGACTTGGAAAAATCGGGGCCGTTGGTCTCAAGCATGGATCGTGTGAACCTTCATCAACAAAGATCGCCGTGCCAAGGCGACAAGCAAGCCGGTGAGCGGGCGACAAACTACCAGCTTGCCCAATGGTAAGCCAGTTTCGCGATTGGAGCCGGTTCAGCTTGAAGAGGTTCGGGATATTGAGGGGGCCCAATGCGTAACGCAAAGTTAGGACGCGCCTTTGCCACACCGTTGGAGATCGGTCACTCTGCGGACGGAGCGGATGATTCCTCAAACCAGCCCGTCGCGCGGCAGAGTTTCATCTGGGCGACATTGTGGTCGATGACCGGGTTCAGGTAATCACGTCTGGCTTGAGCGAGGGCTTGGACGGCTTGGAGGGCTTCGATCGGCAGGCCCTTCGCGTTTTCGATCCGTTGCAGGTTGAGTTCATACGAACGTTGAGCCGCTTCAATCCCGCTCTTCGCGAGCTCGATCCGTTTGCGGCGTGACTCGACTTGGTCGTGTGCTTCGACCACTTCCTGCGCGATGCGGTCCATCACGGAGACCTCGCGCCATTGAGCTTGCCGCAGTCGCGAGGCCGCTTCGCTCCGAATGGACTGCTCACCAAAGCCGAGATTGCGGACCTCCCAGTATGCGATCGCATCGCCGTCGAAGCGGTCGGCTGAGTTGGTGATGTTGCCGCCGAGTCCGCCGCCGAGTCCAGCCACTCGGACAACCAGTCCACTCACTCGGGAGGAGATTCCACCCGATCGGTCTGTCGTTCCACCTCGTCGGGCGGCGCTTCCAGTCAATCAGGAGACGAGTCCAGTCGATCGGATGACGATTCCTGCAAAAGGAATTGCCGTCCGACCAGCAGGAACGCTCATCCGACCGACTGGAACCGAAAAAATAGCGGCTGAACTCCACAAAACACTGGCTGGAATCGCTGAAACACCGAGTGTGCTCAGCAGAACTCCCACTCATATTGCATCCCGAACGGCTCGAATCCACACCCGAGCGTGCGGTTCTCCCTTGTGGCTGAGTTGATCCGCCTGTGTTTTCAATGAGCACTGGCGAGCGAAGCCCCTCGCCAGTGGCTCCCGGCGTTGAGTGGCATCCCGCACCGCAATCGGCTTCCCGGTTCGCTCGCAATCGACCGGCTCGCATGGCACGCTCTGAGACCGACAGCCTCCCGGCACCGACACTAGCGACAAACGGGAACGACACATGTCCCAGCAGCAACCGGAATCCGAGACCGCCTACGCCAAAGTCCTCGAACGCATTGCTGTCTGTCGCCAGTCTGGCGGGAAACAGCTTAATCTATCGAGTCTCGGCCTGAGCACGTTGCCGCCGGAGATCGGACAGCTCACCGCGCTGACGACTGTCTACCTGATGAACAATCGGCTGACGGCTCTGCCAGGCTGCCTCAGAGATTTGCATAAATTGGAATGGCTGGGCCTGCAAGACAATCCCGCCCTGCAACTCTCGCCCGCCGTCCTTGGGTCCGATCCGCGAAATTCCTCCGAAGATTGCGCATCCGCGCAGTCGATTCTTGATTTCTATTTTGGAAGGGAGACAGGGCAGGCGCGCCCATTGAACGAAGTGAAATTGATTCTCATCGGACGGGGGGAGCCGGGAAGACGTGTACGGTGCACGCCCTGCGCGACCAGCCGTTCCGGGAGGGCGAAGAGAGCACGCCGGGGATCGCGCTGTGCGACTGGGTGATGGACGGATGCAAGGGGGAGTCGGTCACCGCCCATGTCTGGGATTTCGCCGGGCAGGTGATCACTCACGCCCTGCACCAGTTTTTCTTCAGCGTGCGGAGCGTGTACGTCGTGGTGCTGACGGGGCGGGAGAACCACGAACGCGAGGATGCCGAATACTGGCTGCGGCTGATCAAGGCGTTCGGGACGGATGATCAGGGGAACGGGCCACCGGTCATCGTGGCTTTGAACAAGTGGAACGTCCCCGGCTGCCGCCCGAAGGTGGATCGCGGCGCGCTGCAGGAGCGGTATCCCTTCATCCGCAAGTTTGTAGAAGTGGACTGCAAGACGAACAAGGGTGTCCCCCAACTCAAGGCCGCCCTGTACCGGGAAGTGGGTCCGCGAGCCGTTTCCCGAGACGTGGGACGCCGTCCGGGTGGCCCTCGCGAAAGAGGGGAAGAAGCGGGCGCACCTCACCTATGCCGAATACCGGGAACTGTGTGCGAAGCATCACGTGACGGACGAAGGGAATCAGGATTCGCTAGCGGAAATGCTGCACAATTTAGGAGCGGCCCTCAATTGCCGCAACGATCCGCGCCTGCACGAGGCGACGGTGTTGCAGCCCGAATGGCTGACGAAAAACGTCTACTCGCTGATGAGGCGGGCGGAAAAGCAAGCGGGCGTGCTGAAGCGGACCGATATCGACGCGGTGCTGTCGAAGGTCACCGATCCGGAGATGCGAGACTATCTGGTCCGGATCATGGAGCGGTTCGAGATTGCCTATGCGCGGGCCTCGTCCGGCTCGTGCCCAAAGCCCTCCCGGACGTGCAGCCGAAAGGGGGAGAGGAGTTCGGTACCGTGACCGATGCCACGAAACGCCGTGCAGAAGATGGGTAGTTTGAAGTCAAACAAAGTCATCTCGCAAAAGACTTCGAGCTCGTGCATCAAGTGAATTGGAAACGATTCATTCTCAACGCACGGAGGCTCGAAGGTGGCGGAGCCACAATCAAATCCTACTCAAGAACAGGTCGTGCAGACGATCGAACGCTGGTTTCCACCGCAATGGTTCGCTCGGTTTCGCAGCGAGAAGGGCTGGTCGGCTCAAAAGCTCTTTT
>Ga0114966_10002781_pt1 | contig 15509 bp, 13 predicted proteins | sample M_130207_XF_Meta_FD_87029 | JGI IMG/M metagenome (GOLD analysis project Ga0114966, IMG submission 87029) | Freshwater microbial communities from Lake Montjoie, Canada to study carbon cycling - M_130207_XF_MetaG | ecosystem: Environmental > Aquatic > Freshwater > Lake | place: Lake Montjoie... | reverse complement strand
TTTTTTTTTATTTTGATCTTTCTTTGTTTTCTTTCTTTTCTTCTTTTACTTTGTCTTTCTTTTCTTCTTTTACTTTGTCTTTCTTTTCTTCTTTTACTTTGTCTTTCTTTTCTTCTTTTACTTTTTCTTTCCTTTCTTCTTTAGGCTTAGATTCTTTTTCGCTAAAATATTCATCTAATTCTTTAGTAACTTTATTAATATCAATAGTTTTTAAATAATCTTTAGTAACTTTCTTTTCCATCTCAACTGCTCTATCAAAATTACTTAATTCTGGATGTTTAGTAGTAATTTGTTTCCAAATAGTAGCTTTATAATATCTTGCCTTTTTATTATCTTCTGGATTATTTAAATCTAATTTTAATAATTCAGCTATTTTTTTAATTACTCTTTCATGTATTTCAGTTGATTGTCTAGCAATACTACGTGCCATTTCAGATAATTCACTTTGTACTTCTATTGTATCTTCTGATTTTTCTTCTGATTTTTCATCAGATTTTTCTGTTTTCTCAAATAATTTCTTTTCTAATGTTTTATCTTCATCAGATTCTGTTTCTGATTTTTCTGTTTTCTTTGCATTTAATTTTAATAATTCTAATCCAATTTGTTCGGTTGATTCTGTTAAATCTTCAGCAGTATTTATAGGATCTCCAAAAGCTCCTTCACTACCAAAAGAAAATTCTGAATATGTTCTTAATTTACGACTACCTTTAGATTTTTTACTTTTTTTACTTTTTTTACCACCTGCTTGTGGGTTTGATTTTTGTAAAGCATTAATTATTTCATCAGTATTAACCGTTAAAGCTTCGGGTTCAGATACTCTTGGAAGAACTGTTAATTCCACAAGACCTAAATTGTTATCTTTACCTTTACCTTTATATTCATCATCATCTTTATTATCACCTTCACCTTTACCTTTATCATCATCTTTATCATCACTTCCACCATCGTTGCGCATTTTTGCAATAATTGCATTTGCAATATCATCTGTCGCGATTTCTTCTGTCATTGTATTTTTAGTCATAGTATTTCTCATTGTTGACGGATTAAATACAAAACTATCAGTTGCATCTCTTGGTTTTAGATTAATATTATATCTTAATCTATCAACAATATCATTATCTAAAATTTGTACTTCTGATATAAAAATATCGGAATTAGACATATCTATATCTTCAATATCTTTTTTTATATTTTTTTTAGCAGAATTATTATCTGTTTGAGTTTGAGTTTGAGTTTGATTTTGATCATGTAAATTATTTTCTGTATCAATATATGATCCTTCATTGTTTTTTATTTTTTTATTTGCACCTCTTTCAATTAATAAATTAATAATCATATCATTTTGAATCATAAGTGCATAATGTAAAGGAGTATTTCCAAGTACATCTTGTGCATTAATTGCGTCTCTAACACTACAAATATCTTTATTTTTTAAAATTTTAATTAAATATTGATTAATAATTTCATAATTATTATATAGAATAAAGTAATGTAAAAAAGTTCTTTCATGTTTATCTTTCATATCTAATTTATCAATTTTTGTTTTAATATTTTCAAGTAAAAAACATACAACATCAGGTTTTTTAGATGTAAATGCTTGTAAAATAAGATTATTAATTTCATTACAAGTATAACTTGTAAAACATCCACCTTCTTGAACATTTATTTCATTCATTTTTATATCAGATGTTAAATCATGTGTATTTAATATAAAACTTGATTCACTAACTTCCATTTATAATATATAAATTATAATATAATTTTTATTTTTAATAAAATATAATTTTAATTTTTTTTATCTCTATCAATTATATAAACTATGCCTGAAAAAACATCAACAACCACAGTTATTGTTGGTTTAATATTATTAGCTATTTTAATCCTTACTGGTATGACTTATATGAATTGTAAACAATCAGATTCTTCAAATGTTGAACGTTTAACAAATGTACCAGGTGATGTAATGGCAACGGAATCGTCAATGGGATCATCTCAATCAACTGACTCTGCTTCTTCCGATGCATCGTCGGCTTCTGCTGTGTCATCTGCTTCTGCTGTGCCATCTGCTTCTGATAATTCATCGGCTTCTGCGGTGTCATCTGCTTCTTCGGCTTCTAATGTAGATAATACTGCAACTGAACAATCGAATATTAATATAAAACGTGGAAAGAATGCAAATACATCATCTACATATAAAAATATGTCTTATGCTGAAAATGATCGTGGTGGAGCTGGTGATATTGATCGTTATTTTATGGATGGCGATGTAAATGATGCAGCCGAACCAAATAATTTTGGCGCTTTAGATTCTGTATCAAATAAATATGCAGCATATATTACTCAAAAAACCGATGAAGGTTTACTTCCCGTTGAAGATGTAGCTGAATCTGGTTGGTTCGAAGATCCTACACCAGTTAGAATTAAAAATTCACAAATCATTAATATTTACAGACAAGTAGGTGTAAATACTCAAGGTTCTTCTCGTAAAAATGCTTCACTTGATCTTCGCGGTGCTCCAGCTAATCCTAAGACAGTCGTATCACCATTCCTTAACTCTTCAATTGATCCTGATGTTAATATTAAAGGGTTATGTTTATAAATAAAGTAAACAACAAAAAATAAAAATTGATTTATAATTATTATGTTTTATAATTATAAATATTTATACAAAAATAATAAATATGGATAATAATAATATTGAAAATAAAAATTTTGAAAATAATAATTTTGAAAATGAAAATATTGAAAATGATAATATTGAAAATGAAAATATTACAAGTTTACTCAATCTTTTTATGATATATTTTAAAAGAATAAATAATATAAATGATGGTACAGCAATGTTTGATAATATTAAAAGAGATCAAATTATGATTCAAACAAATCAAATGCTAGAAGAATTTTATGAAACAATTCAAGAATATAAAGTAGCAACATATAAAGATGCAATTATATATGAAAAAAATGATGATAATGAAAAAAATGATGATAATGATAATAATGATAATAATGATAATAATGATAATAATGACTTATTTATATTATCAATTGATGATTTAAATATAAAAATGTCAGATTCATTATTAACATTATTAATCGAAATTCATAATAATTATTTAGATAAAAATTGGAATATCAAATAGGAATAATCATTTAAAAAATAATCTTTTATATATTATATAAATGGAACAACAATTAAAATCAATCTTAAAATCAAAACCTAAAAGTAAATATCAAAAAGAAGATGCCGATTCAAGTGATATATCTTCTTTAGATGAAGAAGATATTGATATGATGACAAATCAAGATATTGAAAAAAATGCAACAAACTCTTTTGTACAAAATGAACTTTTAGAAAGAATTACAAAATATTTAAAATTTGATGAAAAAATTAAAGAAAAACAAAAAGAAGTTAGAGAATATATGAAAGTTATGAAAGAACAAAAAGAATCAATGGAAAAATATATAATAAAATATTTAGAAGATGTAAATGAAGAATATATTAAGATTGATGGTCAAGGTAAATTAGTAAGAACACAAACAATCACACGTGGAGTAATTAATAATGAAAATATAAAATCATCTATTATTACTAGTTTAAAGAAGGAAAATATTAAATTAGATGATAAAACATTTATGAATTTAATCCAAACTATTTTAACAGAAGTAGAAACAAATAGACCAAAGAAAACCAGAACTTTTATTAAACGTACAGAAGAAAAGAAAGAAAAGAAAGAAAAGAAAGAAAAGAAAGAAAAAGTAAAAGAAGAAAAAAAGGAGAAGAATCCGAAGAAAGAAACAAGAAAAATTAAACAAGAAGTTGAAACTTATGATCTACCTAAATATATTTAATTAAATATTGAATTAGAATTAACACAAAAATTAATTATGGATTTGGAATCCATGTTCGCACATAGGGGGTTAGGGGAAGAACAAATGTGGGAGTATAAAAATTAGTTATTTTATATAAAAATGGAGTATATGAATAATAAATAATTGGTTGCGATAATCTTCTATATTTACTGAAATCATATAAATCTCCATCTTTGTCAGAAGAATCTAATGAATCAGAATCAGAATCAGAATCGGAAGAAGAAGAAGATGATGGTTGAATTTTATAATCTTTTTTATTTGGTGCATTTTTCATTTTACCTCCCGATTGACCTCCCGATTGTTTTGTAGCTTTATTTTTAATTTTCATTTCGTCTCTTTTTACAGTATTAATAAATATAGCTTTGTTTGCATCTGAAATTTTATAAAATTTTTCTTTAACAGTAAAATTTACACTTTTAGAACCAGCTTTTAATCTTTCTTTTACTTCAAAATGAAATAATTCAGTATTTTCATTCATAAATGTAATTTTCATAGATGGCATATTATTTGTGGTATGTGCAGAGAGGTCATTCCAAAAATTGACAGCAGCATCTAATGGTTTATCAACATTATAAGTTGTATTAAATTGCCCAATTAATAAAGGATTTAAAAGTTTTAATTTCATAATATTATATGAAAATAAAAAAAAATTGATTAATCTAATCTTTAATAAAAAATATATAAAGTTATATATATTATTTTTACTATTAATATGAAAGAAACTAAAATTAAGGAGGATGATCTTTTTAAATTAACAATTAGTCATACAAACATTATTAATTTTCGTAATCTGTTTGAAGTGTTAGGACAGGTTCTTCATGAATTACGTATGACATTCATTAAACCAGATAAACCAATTTGTAATGATTCTGATGAATCCGATGATGGTGGTGATGGTGGTGATGGTGGTGATCAGAATAAAGAAAAAGATGATTCAAATTCGTCTGATAGTAGTTCTGAAGAAGAAGTAATAACTAAAAAGAAAGGTTCAATCAAAGAAGTAGCAAATGAAAAAGCTACAAATAAGATGAATCTAAAGAAAAAAGAAAATAATGGAGGAATTCGTATTTTAGAAGTAAATGATCATTCTACAATTATTGTTCATGTTAAACTTGTAGAATTTATTAAATTTGATTGTAAATATCCTACATATACGATTGGTCTTGATCCACAATCACTTTATAATTTTATTAAGAATATTGATAAAGATGGTAAAATGTCTATTTCAGTTAATGAAACAAATAAAGGTACAATGAATATTGATCTTCATAATAAAGTAAAACAAAAATTATGCTCGTACATGTTCAAATTAATGGATTTAGATATAAAAACATATAATATTCCACCACCTGAATTTGATATTATTATTGATGAAATGAAAACAGATGAATTTCATAATATGTGTAAAGAAATGGCGGATGGTCGTTTTCTTCGTGTAACATGTACTGAAAAGAAAATAGAATTTAGATGTAAATCTAGTTCAGGTGAGAAAAAAAGAGAATATGAAAACGGTGGTTCTGTAACAATATCTTTTACTGGTAAAGATGATAAAAATACTGGACCAAAAATTATTAGTGAATATTTTGATCTACATAATATTATTATGTTTAATAAATGCAGAACTCTTTGTTCAACTATTCAAATATTCCTTAAAAATAAATATCCAATGTTTATTCGTTATAAAGTAGCTACACTTGGTACTATGCAGGTTGGATTTACTCCAGTTCAAGAAGATAAGATTAATAAAAACATGAATTATGATGATAAAAATGATCAATTCTATAATAAACCACAACTTAAGATGAAAGATCTTTAAACTTTATTTATATCTCAACTATTTTATTTTATTTTTTGACCAATCTAAGACTCATTTAACTATTGATTATAATTTCAGGTGGATAAAGAATAAATAAAAGTATAAATAAATGTATAAATAAATGTATAAATAAATGTATAAATAAAAAAAAAATAATCAAATTTTAATTAAGGTCATATTCAGGTTTAATCTGTTTATATTGAATTGAAATTTTACCATCATTATTTAAAACCGATTTAGATTGTCTTTGAAGTTCCTGATTAAACTTATTTATAAGTGTAACTGGAAGTTCCTTAGTAAAATCATTTGCGTCGTCATATGACTTTGTCCAAATCTTTACAAGTGATGCTCTTTTTTTTACTGAATAAGAAATACCATTAATATTCTTATTATTCTGAACAAGTGTCTCATTCATAATTAACATACAGAATATAGCAAATGATTCAGTTGAAAGATCGGTTTTCATTCCACGTTGAATTGAATCAATTTTTACTGAACAAATTCCACCAAATTTATTATTAACATCTTCCCAAATTGGTGCAATCTCTTCTCTCATAATAAAAATCTGATTTGTATATGTATTAATTAATTGAAAATTATTAAAAAATCTCCAAAAAGATCCAATTGAATTAATAACATAAATTTTTTGATATCCAGCAATTGTCCAATCATTACAATTTAATCGATGTACCCATACTGTCCAATGGGAATTAAGTTTTTTATCATTTCCAATATCACCATAATCAACTGATTCGTCATAAATTATTTTATTTTCTAAAAGTTTTTCATCACGAAATACAGATTCATTATTTTTTTGTGTTTCTGTATTTTCACGTTTTTCATTAACATCTGTCCATTCATTTGTCTTAGGTTGTTTTGGAACTCGGATTGTCTTTTTTTTTATATTATTATCAATTATTGATTCTTGTTTAGGTTCGACTGATTTAATAATTTGTTGGTTGACATGATCATTTAAATTATCATTTAAATTATTATTTAAATTATCATTTAAATTATTATCTAAATTATCATTTAAATTATTATCTAAATTATCATTTAAATTATTATCTAAATTATTATCTAAATTATCATCTAATAGCATGAATTGATTATTTCGTGGCATATTATTTAATGATTAAAATATAAAGAAATTGTCTTTAATTCATTTTTTATTCAATTTTTAATCATTTATTTATAAGTTTTAATAGAATGCTGCAACAAATGATGCAATTGCCATATTATCTGATAAAGATACCAAAATATTTTGTTCAATTGTTTTAAGATTCAAAATAATTTTGGTAAAGGATTGTTCTTTAATTGAAGCTTTTAAAAATTTATCTCTCAATTTAATTGTAATTTCTGTTATAATATCAAGTAGATTATATTGATTTTCATGGATAATCTTTTCAAGTAATTTGTATGAATCAATGAAAGATTTATTTAAAAGTGTTGTAATAATAATATTCAATTCATCGTCAGTTGGATAACCTGTACATTTTGCAACAGTTTCATATGTAATCTTATTAAATGCCATATATATTGATTGTAAATTATTAAATACTTTACGCATATCTCCACCAGAAATCTTTATTAATAAATCTAAACCAGAAGATTCTACTTTTATATTTTGTTTGAAACATATTTCTTGAATTCTTTTTTTTATTATCATTGGTTGTAATGGCGCAAATCTAAAATTAACACAACGCGATTGGATTGCAGGATCAATTGATTTTAATTTATTACAAATTAAACAAAATCTAGCTGATGATGTAAAATCTTCAATAATACGTCGTAACATACCTTGCGCTGAAATTGTCATCGCATCAGCTTCATCTAAAATTACAAGTTTAAATGGTATTACATTTGGTAAAAATATTGATGACATAACAAAATCTTTTACTTTATTACGAATTACTTCAATACCTCTTTCTTCAGATGCATTAATATGTTTAGTCATTAACATATAAGATTCGCCGTATAATTCTTTTGATAAGGCCATTACAATAGATGTTTTACCAACACCTGATGGACCACAAATAAGTAAATGTGGTAGATATTTATTTTTAACATAATCTTTAAAAATATTTGTTATTTGTTCATTAGATATAATATCATTTAATTTATCAGGTCTGAATTTTTCAACCCATGGTAAATATACATCTTCTATTTTTTTACTTTGTAATTTATTTTCTTCATTATATTCTTTAAAATCATTATAAATTAATTTATCCATTAATGTTATAATATTATTAAATATGGGTTATATTTAAATATTTAATAAATAATATAATATATGAATCAATTTTTTTGTAATACTTGCTGTATAATATGTAGACATCAGGGAGATAATATTAATCATTTTTGTAGAAGATTTAAAAATAGATTCAAAAAAATAGAATTTATAAAAGATCTTTCTGGAACTTCATTTATATCCGCACAAAAAAAATATTTTTTTTCAAAATTATTCTGGAAAAAAAATATCTTTTTTACTGATAATAAAACAACATATTTTTGCCAAATAAATAATAAAAATGGAATTGTTAAAACTATAATTAATAATTCAACTTTAATTGATATTATTAATACAGAAAAAGAAATAAATATTCAAGATAAATTAGATGGGTTATTTGGATCAAATATTATTACAAAAATAAATATAATAAATATTGGACCAACTATTAAAAAAATAGATATATTTCATTATTTATTAAATATTGATAGAAATATTATAATTACATTAAAAGATATTTTAGATATATATAAGATTAATTATAAATTATATATATACATTGTAATCGAATATACTTGTGGAGAAACATTTAATGATTTTATGATTTGTGGAGATTTAATCGAATATTTAGATAAAAATGTCCACGATTTGCTTTAATTTATCTTTTTATTTAGTTTATTTATTCATTCATAATCATTATATAAAAAAATGAAATTTAAACATATTTTTGTTTATCTACTTAAATTTATATTATATATATAATTATATCTTATGGACACCCCAATATTTGCATATGATAAAAATATTAGAGCAATTGACCATATTGACTTTGATGTGTTAGGCAATGAAGAAATTAAGGGTCGGTCAGCTCTTGGCAGAAATACACATGGTATTGAATTCGCTGATTTACAAGAAAATGGAGAACCTAAAATTAATGGTTTAGCAGATCCTAGATTAGGTACTGTTGATAATAATAGTGTTTGTGCTACTTGTGTATTAAAAAATGATTTTTGTCCTGGTCATACTGGACACATGGATCTAGTTGAAGCATTTTTTCATATTGGATTTATTGATCATCATGTAAAAAAGATTTTAGACTGTATTTGTCTAAATTGTTCAAGAGTTTTAATTCATAAAAATGAATCCAAAATTGAAGATATATTAAAAACAAAAATTGGTAAGGCTCGTTTAATTGAAGTATCAAATTTAACAAAAAATATTACTTATTGTTCTCATTGTGGTACACATGTAGCAAAAATTAAAGTTGATATTAAGAAATCAACAACTACAATTAATGTAACAGCAGAGATTGATTTACAAAATATTAAAGATGAAGCATTTATTAATGAAAATAAAGGTAAAACAAAATTAATTCAACCATTAACGCCGGATATTGTATATGAAAAACTTAAAAATATTTCGGATGATGATTGTAGAATTTTAGGATTAAAACCCGAGAGAACACGGCCTGAATATATGATTCATAAAACATTTTTAATTCCACCGATGGCTATCAGACCATCCGCTCGTGATTTTGATGGAGGTGGTGCTGTTAGAGAAGATGGTCTAACTCATCGTCTTGTTGATATTACAAAATTTAATTATAAATTACAAAAACAAAAAGAAACTGGTGCTTACTCAATTTCAAAATACAGTAAAGATCAATCTACACTTTTACAATATTATATTGCTGCATATTTTGATAAAGATTTAATTTCAACACCAAAGGGTGATAATGATAAATACAGATCTGTTGCACCTGGTATCAAAGCAAAAGAAGGAAGAATCAGAGGTAATTTGATGGGTAAACGTGTAAACTTTACTGGACGTACTGTAATTACATCTGACCCTGTTATTAATAACAATCAGTTACGCGTACCTGTTAAAATTGCAAAAAATGTTACATTTCCTGAAGTTGTAACACCAAATAATATTGAACAAATGCGTGAACTTGTTAGACGTGGTAGAGATTCTTATCCAGGTGCTAATTTCGTATTTAGAGTTTCTAATATTACAGAAGGTCAAACAGTTTCACCAATTGATTTACGTTTTAGAAAAGAACAAGTTGAAATTTATGTTAATGATATTGTTGAAAGACATATTGTTAATGGTGACAAAGTTCTTTTAAATCGTCAACCAACACTTCACAAACAATCTATGATGTGTCATGAAGTTGTTGTTGTTGATGATGAAAGTATTATGACACTCGGTTTGTCAGTGTGCGTGACAAAACCTTACAATGCTGACTTTGACGGGGATAGATTTTTGTCCCAAACAGTAGACTGCTTTTAAGGTTGCTAAATATACCTTAAAAGAAAAACAGTGTAAATTTAGCCAAGATATAATCTGCTAGTAGAGATATTAATATCTCTGCAAGATTCCCAAATTGCGGGAAATTCCTAAAGCTTATGATACCAACTTGTAATCGAAAGATTAACAAGGGCAGCGCGTAATGGCGTTAGTAATGGTAAAAATTCATAAGATGTAACAATGGATGATCCGCAGCCACTGACCTAAGTTCATTATGATAAGAATATGGTTGGGGTTCAGAGACTTGACGGGAGTCGGCTTATAATGATGGAGTTAATCATCCTGAATAGGCTTAAGGTAAAGTCCAATGGCTTTTCGAAAGGAAAGATGCTAGCCTTTTTATTTTTGAGGGAGATAAATTGGTGAATTGGAAATGAATGTGTTTTTACCTCAATCAATTCAATCACAAATTGAATTAGAAGAAATTGCAAATGTTAAAAGACAAATTATCTCACCATCCACATCTAGAACAAGTATTGGTCTAGTACAAGATGGTTTATTAGGTGCGTATAATTTAACTTCTCCAACTGTACGTATTGATTGGAGAAATGCAGCTAATATTATTTCATATACTAGTTTTGAGAATATGAAAAAATTAGATAAAAATAAAGATTATACGGGACAGGAATTATTCTCATTGATCATTCCACCTGGAATTAATGTTTCAGTTGGTAATCTTAAAGTAAAAGATTCTGTTCTTCAAGAGGGTTCAAGACTTAGTAAAGATGTATTAGGTGAGAAAAAAGATTTTGCTTTACATCAATTAATTTGGGATGCATATGGTCCAGATGAAACCAGAAAATTTCTTGATGATGCACAAAGATTAACTAACAATTTTAACTTATATTATGGATTTACTGTTGGTTATGGTGATGCTAAAGTTGATAAAACTGTTTTGGCTGATATTGATAAACTATTTATGACTAAACAACAAAAACTAGAACATATGATTACAGAATATGAAAATAATCCTGAAATGATGGAACGCGATGTATTTGAATTTAAATTATTACAAGAAGCGGGTATTTTAACTGATGTTGCAAAACTTGTAATGGCAAATCTAAAACAAGATAATGGATTTAATATAATGGTTACATCTGGATCAAAAGGTTCAAATTTAAATATTGGTCAAGTTATTGGATGTCTTGGATTACAAGCGATTGAAGGTAAATTAGCACCAAAGAAATATAATAATAGAACGTTAGCATATTTTCATCAGAATGATGATCGTCTTGCTTCTCGTGGTATTATTCGTGAATCATATATGGATGGATTAAACTTTCCATCATTTACATATCTTTTAATGGCTGGACGCGAAGGTATTATTGATCAAGCTATTAAAACTGCCGATACTGGTTATGCTCAACGTCGATTAATTAAATGTATGGAGGATCATATGATTAAATATGATTGTACTGTTAGAACTGCGAATGAAGGTTTAATCCAACTTATATATGGTGATTCTGGTTCAGATACAACAAAACAATATGATTATAATATTGATATGGCAAAGATGTCTGATTCTGAATTACGTAATAGATTTTATTTTGATGATAATTCCTTTAAGGATAATAATAAAGTATTTGAAGAATGCAAATCTATGCGTGATACATTTAGATACTGTATGATGAAATCTAAAACAGAATTTAGAGCATTATCTACAAAGGTAAAGTTTCCTGTTAACTTTAATCGTGTTATTGATACAATTCAAAATAACAAGGAATTACAAAAGGGTGATATTGTTAAGGCTGATTATGTATACAAAAAATTGGAAGAAATTTTATCAAATGAATTTACAAGATTAATGCCAATGACAAAATCAGAACAATCAGATAATAATTCTATTAAAAATCGTGATGAGATTATTTTTAAAACATTCCTTAAAACTGCTCTATATAATGCATTAGCTCCAAAACGTTGTATTGTAGAACGTAAACTTTCTAAAAATCAATTTGATAAGATTATTGATGATATTATTACAATTTATAATAGAAGTATTGTTCAGCCAGGTGAAATGGTTGGTGTATTAAGTGCACATTCGCTTGGTGAGACTATTACTCAAATGAATTTAAATACTTTCCATGCGGCAGGTATCAAAACGATGAGTTCCACAATTTCAGGTATTCCACGTATTAAAGAAATTTTAGGTGTTTCTAAAAATATTAGAACACCAAATATGTCTATATTTTTAATTGATGAATATAAAGCTTCTAAAGATATGGCAAAGAAAATTGCTTCGAATTTAAAGAATACAACAATTGCAGATATTCGTGGTAGAATTAATATTTATTATGATCCTAATCCAGATCCATCTACTGGTATCATGAAAAATGATAATGTTACTGGTGCATATTATACACAAAAAACAATCACAAATAAAGTTGCTTGTCAAACTGAATTTAGATCTCTACCATGGTTGATGAGAATTGAAATTATGAAAGATAAAATGTTAGATAAAGAAATATCATTATTAGATATCAAGAGTAAGTTTTGTAATTGGTGGGACAAACGTTATATTGACTCTAAACTATTAAAAAAAGAAGAAAAAAGAGTTATAAATAAAATTACTAATTTATCAGTCTTATCAAATACTGATAATGATTTAAAACCTGTAATTCATATTCGATTTAATGTAAAAGATACTGATAAAGTTAAAGATCCATTTAATCGTGAAATGCTTAATGAATTTATTGATCAAATTATTGATAAATTTAAGATTAAAGGTATTGATTCAATTTCAGATATTCCAGATATTGTACCTGAAAAATTAATGAATATTGATCCTATAACAAAAGAAATTAAGAATGAAGAAAATTTTGTAATATATACAATTGGTACTAATCTTATTGATATTAGATATATTACTGGTATTGATGTCACAAAAACAATTTCAAATGATATAGTTGATGTTTATAAAAATTTCGGAATTGAAATTGCTAGAACACGCTTATTACGTGAATTATTTGATGCGTATGATCGTGCCGGCAATGCTGTATCATATACCAATTTATCAATTCTAATTGATACAATGTGTATTAATGGCGCATTGATGTCCATTGATCGACATGGTATGAATAAATCAGATACTGATGTACTTGGACGAGCATCATTTGAAAGAGCTGTAGAACAAATTTTAACAGCGGGTGTATTCGGCGAGACAGATCATATGCGTGGTGTATCCTCGCGTATTATGGGTGGATTAGTAATTAAAGGTGGAACTGGGTTTTGTGATGTGATTATTGATACTAACCAGATTGAAAAATCAGAATATTCAGATACATCTAACAATTATAGAACTCATACAGATATTAGAGTTGATGATATCGCAAAAGATATTATAAATCAAGATTCGGAAGATATGTTTATTCCAATATAAAAAATTGATTAAAAATTTATTTATTATTTTATTTACTTTATTATTTTATTTACTTTATTACAATTATTATGTTATGGTCTGGTCTTATTAAAATTAATAAAATTATTAAACTTGATGATTTATATCAATTATATATTGATTTAACAAAGTCAGTTGATTCATTTAAAAATATTGAAATAAATAATAAAATAAATAATGAAATAAATAATGAAGCAATTATAACTGTTAAATTAAATCCTTTAATGTTATGTAATTATTATGATCAATTTAAAATAAAAACTACAAAAAAATTTATTGATATTGATTTCTCAAATTCTAATGTTTTTATTAAATTAGATATTAATGATGATAATACAATTCATGTAAAAACTATGACAAAAACAGAAACACAAATACAAATACAAATACAATCACAATCACATACAAAAAAGAGAGAATATAAAATAACAAATAAAAGTATTCGAAAAAGTTTTACAACAGAGTTGATTGATATTTGTAAAAAAATTAATAATTAAAGAAGAATTAGTCGTTAAATCGGGTGAAATTTCACACTTTTTACTGTCCCATTTTTAGTGAAAAAGATGTAATGAATTTACAGAAAAACTTAATAAGATTAATAAAATTAATAATATTATTCCTATCCTTTATCCGCCTGAAATTTTATTTATAAAAAATTGATTTTTAAACTATTTAAAATTAATGCTTAGTTAGAGTAATAATTATATATTAATATGCCTAAACAAACTTCTCAAGAACAACAAAGCACATCAGCCGATGAATCTCCTAGTTTTGTAACTCCTCAGACTTTTAAACTTAAAAACTTTGGACTTTCACCAGTTATTGAAAAATATTGTTCTAAAGCACAATATAATTCATTTCCGAAATATAAATATTCTAAAGATGCAAAGGATGGAGAGACATTAATTGTAGCTACTGATAAGATTAAGCTTACTAAGGGTGGTATTCCTAAACTTGATGGTGAATATCGTAAATCTGATAAGGATCGTGGATTCTTATGGATTGGTTGTGATAATGAACAACCTGAGCTTGTAGCACTTTTTGAAATGCTTCGTGGAATTGATACAGAATATGCTGATTCTCTTAAGAATAATAAAGATACTAATACACTTTATATTCTTAAAGATAAACAAAAAGAACCTCTAGATAAACTTGAATATGTTCCGATTGTACGTGAAAGCGCACAACCAGAAGATAAGAAAGGTGATAAAGAGTATGAACCATATGATCGTATTAAAGTTAAGTTTTCAACTAAATATGATGATAAAGCAGAAGAAGGTGATCTTCAAGAGATTAATACACAACTATTTCTTCTTGATAATGAGGAACCGGAACCATATACAACTGTAACTGATTTTACAAAATCACTTAAATGGAATTGTGAAGCTCGTTTTGTATTTGCGATTAATAAATTCTGGGCAATGAAAGCTGTTAAAAATAAAAAACGTGATTGTGGTTTTTCAATTAAATGTCTTCAAGTTGTAATTACACAAGAATCTATGACTGGAGGTGGTGTATCACAAGCTGATAAATTTAAGAAACGTCTTTTTGCTCCTACTGGTACTGGTGTAAAGAAAACACAAGAACCGCAAGTTGAAGAGAAAGCTAAACCGGCTAAATCTGATTCAGAATCATCTTCAGAAGAAGAATCAGAAGATGAAAAACCAAAAAAGATTCAAACAAAGAAAGCACAAACATCAGATGATTCTGATTCAGAAGATGAAAAACCAAAGAAGGTTCAAGCAAAGAAGGCTTCTAAAAAACAAGAATCTTCTGAAGAGTCTGATTCCGATTCTTCTGAAGATGAGAAAGTTACTAATAAAAAAGTAGCTAAAAAATAAGTTAATTATTTTTTTATATAATATAATAATATAAATGAGTAATCA
>Ga0114966_10002780_pt1 | contig 15510 bp, 10 predicted proteins | sample M_130207_XF_Meta_FD_87029 | JGI IMG/M metagenome (GOLD analysis project Ga0114966, IMG submission 87029) | Freshwater microbial communities from Lake Montjoie, Canada to study carbon cycling - M_130207_XF_MetaG | ecosystem: Environmental > Aquatic > Freshwater > Lake | place: Lake Montjoie... | reverse complement strand
CTGCTTCAAGCACAAAACAAACTGGCAGAGGCAGAGCCATTATTTCGCGAAGCGCTCGAAATCAGGCGCAAGGCCCTTCCTGCTGGACATCCAGATATTGCCACTACTTTAATTAACCTGGGTGATTTGTTGAAATTACAAAACAAGCTGGCAGAGGCAGAGCCACTATTGCGCGAAGCGCTCGAAATTAATCGCAAGGCCCTTCCTGCTGGACATCCAAGTATTGCCAATTCTTTAAACAACCTTGCATTACTGCTTCAAGATCAAAACAAACTGGCAGAGGCAGAGCCATTATTTCGCGAAGCGCTCGAAATCAGGCGCAAGGCCCTTCCTGCTGGACATCCACGTATTGCCGCTGCTTTAATCAACCTTGCAGAACTGCTTCGAGTACAAAACAAACTGGCAGAGGCAGAGTCATTATTTCGCGAAGCGCTCGAAATTTATCGCAAAGCTCTCCCTGTTGGACATCCAAATATTGCCAATTCTTTAAACAGCCTTGCATTACTGCTTCAAGCACAAAACAAACTGGCAGAGGCAGAGCCACTATTGCGCGAAGCGCTTGAAATCAGGCGCAAGGCCCTTCCTGCTGGACATCCAGATATTGCCCCTTCTTTAAACAACCTTGCATTTCTGCTTAAAGCACAAAACAAACTGGCAGAGGCAGAGCCATTATTTCGCGAAGCGCTCGAAATTACTCGCAAGGCCCTTCCTGCTGGACATCCAAATATTGCCGCTGCTTTAAACGGCCTTGCATTACTGCTTCAAGCACAAAACAAACTGGCAGAGGCAGAGCCATTATTTCGCGAAGCGCTCGAAATCAGGCGCAAGGCCCTTCCTGCTGGACATCCAGATATTGCCAAATCTTTAAACAGCCTTGCATTACTGCTTCAAGCACAAAACAAACTGGCAGAGGCAGAGCCACTATTGCGCGAAGCGCTCGAAATTAATCGTATGGCCCTTCCTGCTGGACATCCAAGTATTGCCACTACTTTAAATAACCTGGGTGATTTGTTGAAATTACAAAACAAGCTGGCAGAGGCAGAGCCACTATTGCGCGAAGCGCTCGAAATCAGGCGCAAGGCTCTTCCTGCTGGACATCCAGCTATTGCCACTACTTTAAATAACCTGGGTGATTTGTTGAAATTACAAAACAAGCTGGCAGAGGCAGAGCCACTATTGCGCGAAGCAGCAGAAATTAATCGTACGAATGCTTTAAACGAGCAATCAGTGAGGCCTAAGTAGTTTCTTATATGTTTTGTAAGAGTGTTTATTGTTTATGTTTTAATTAGAACGCGTATTTGTTAACTGGTGCTTTGCATGCGCCGCCATCATTGCCTTGCGTTGCTTTGTGAAGTGCCACCAGCGGCAGGGTTTCTTGCCGTGCGCTTGCGAAATGGCGGACATGAATACATCGATCACGCATGGGTCGTGCAAACCACCTGTTAGCCGGCCGAGTTTGCGCCACAATTGTTAGGACTTCGCTTTTTCAGTGTCGCGGACGGGCGCCCGACAAATCCACTGTGAAGCGGAGGTTCCGTGCGATAAGTGTAACAATGCGGTGCTGCAATACGAATGAATGGCGACAATGTGGTGCATTGGCAACCTTCGCCCTCATTGCGGAGCGGTTTCCTCCGACTTCCCTGCCCTCGGCGGTGTTCGCATGGCGGGAAAGTCACATGCGACAGCCACACGATTTTTCAAATCGCGTTTGTCACACCTGCCAGAGCGGTGGATCACAGTCATCGTCCGGCATCGGATCGTCAAGCCACGGCTCGATGACGAGCTGGCCGCGGTCGAAGATGCCCGACACCGCCACAGATTCCTCCACCGGTTGAGCGTTCAATTGGCGAATCTGGTTTCCTCACGATTCATCCTCTGATGCGCACGCGGCGGTTGGTGTCGTTGCCTGTATCTTGCGAAACTCAATGAGCACCACGAATATTGCCGACAGCCTGAAGAATGTCTCGGACAAAGACCGCAAGTAGATCGAGCCTGCCCAGGAGATGCTCGGTCCAGATCCCGCGACGATGGGTGCGGTAAAGAATTTGTTCTGGGGCAACTTTCGCGAAGACTTGCTCTTTCCATATCCCGTGAGCGCGCGCGAAGAGACCGTACGGTGTGACGCGCTTCTTGCGAAGCTCGATCAGTATCTGCTCGCTGAACATCCAACGCACGAGATCGACCAAGATCAACACATCCCCCACTGGGTCATCACCAGCCTCTTCGACATTGGCGTGCTCGGCATGACGATCTCGGTGCAACACGGCGGAGGCGGCTTCGGCGCCACAAACTCTCGGCGAAACGATCTCGGATGGTCGGTTCACCGAACCGCGGAGCTGAGCGATCATGATGGAGATCTTCTTTGTTCCGCAAGGGGTGAGATCCACGCCACGTTGATCCGCGAGTCGACACCGAGTGCGCGAGTCAGTCTCGCGTCAATTCTCGACACACCACATCGACGCCGTGCGCGTCCGCTGCCGTCGTACTTCGGATACTGATCTCGACCTCGATTGACTGGCCTGCTGGAATGGGCCCGATGTTCGCATCGGTCGACCCGCCAGGAACTACAACCCTCTTTGCTTCCTCCAGCGCCGATCCATCCTTGGCACGAACAATGAACGTCACGAGAGCCTTGCGGACATTCAGGGTTCCGCCGTTCTTCACGCGAAGCTTCAATGTCGAATAGCTTCCAGTAAGGCGATCTCTGCGTTCGAGAATCTCCGTAGTGAGCTTTGCATCCGCCGTCAGGTTCGGATCGCCGACATTCCAAGGCGTCGTGACGGAGTGGTCGGGCCACTTGTCCGGCTTCGTAGTGGACTTCCATCGAGCCTCTGCGAACAAGTGCTTGATATCCCATTCACTGTGCTCCGCGAGCTTCGCAAGCTGCTCGTTGAGGGCCGTGTCAGCGATGAGATTCTGGAAGAACTTGTCCCGACCTTTCGTGACGATCTCCTCGACATTTCGGAGCACGATGTAGTCGCCGGCCTTCAATTCGCTCACGCCTTTGTCGGGCACTGGGGTTGCGATGATGCAGGGGGACAGCTGAAATACCTCCGTAGTCGGGCCGACATTTCCTGGACGCACTCTCCACAGTTCCGCAACGCGGCAGAGAATCACGAAGCGACGTGCTTTGGCGATCTTCGCGTCCACGCGCGACAGTGCGGCGCGAGCATCGGCTGCTCCTTTCTCGTCATTGACATCATCGACGCGCTTCTGCGCCTTCTCACGTTCGGTGTTGAGGGAACGTGACAAGGGACGTTCGGCGACTTTGTCGACCTGCGCGTAGATTGGTTGTTTCAACCACCCAGCTCGATCCGATTGACTAGACGCACCATTGGTGATGGTCAACGTGCAGAAGAAGAAAAAGAACAGTGCAGGAACGATTCGCGCGAGGGAGCCTTTTGCAGGCTTTGGATTTGGCTTCGCCGGCGCAGCGCCACCTTGACTTGCACCAACAAGTGCCGCCAACATCACCACCCCAACCAACATCAGCACGATATTGCGACCGGAATTGATCATCGCCAAAGGGTATCAGTCGCAGGCTAGCAATTGCGTCAGCGTGCGCAGTGCGCTTATGCCTTGGCCGTGAGTTTCGACCACGCAAGTGCGCCGACATTGATTATAAAAGGCGTGAATGCCCCTTTCGTGTTGTGCTCCTGATGTGAGAAGCATGAGGATTGGAGGTGACGAAGCCCCCAAAATGCAAGCAGCCCACCTTCAAGTGGCCGCAAAGACCTACAAAGACCTTCATATATTGACACGAAATCAGAGGATTTTTAGGGTGTTTGGACCTGATTTGATGCTTTTGTCCATGGGTGTCCCCTTACGAGCATTCTCGCTCATTTGGGTGTCCACGAAATGGGAAAGATCAGATTGCATCTCCTAGTTCTTCACCTCAATCAGGAGTCAGTCGATCAATGGCTAACTCAGCCCAAGCGAGTTCGAATGCCGATAGCGACCTCGTCAGCTCCCGACAGCGTCAATCTGTCCACAATCCACAGGCGGGATCAGGTCGCTGGGCACTGCGAGTGCCCAGAACAACACGGAAATTCATGCCGAAGGGAGCGAGGCGAAACGTGTGCACCTCGCGATGCGCTCAAAGAGGGGTTGCTCAGCGTCCATCTAGATCACCGCCGTCGAATTGGTAAGCGTCTATCGAGGTCGACACCACGGTCTTTGGCAAACATGTGCACATCCGTCGCAGCAGACAAGACTCGTTCGCACTGTTCTTCCGCAAACTTCTTGCCTGCTGCGGGTTGTCTGCCATGAATGAGGCGATGCCGCAACTCAAATGCCCCTCTAAAGGCACCCCAGTTCTGAACTACTTTCGGAAGAGTGGCCCCGCGAGTGGGTGCGACAACCTCCCCCCAAAGTGCTTTGTAGCCATCGAGCGTGGAACACTTCGACAAGCGACATCGCACATCCCTGTTTGGAATACAGGACATCGCTACTAGTGCTCGCCGGACGGTCCATTCAAATGAAGCCGCTGCTAACAGAACCGCAATGACTGGTTCGCTACGCTCAGCGAAGTTGCGAATCGCAGTGTGACGCGTTGTAATCGGATCTGAGAATTTGAAAGTCACTCTTTCCTGTCATCAAAAGCAAAGTTGGAGTTCAAGCGCCGTCCGCTGGAGGTGTCTCAAGAGCATGATCCCCATGCGCTCAGCACAAAGCCCAAATCTGCACCATCCACAACGCCATTATCATCAATATCGCAGTGATAGACGCCGCCACCCGCCGTTCCCCAGGCGCTAAGTATCGCTGCGAGATCCACGCCGTCGACTTGGCTGTCTCCACTGACATCTGCCGGGCATGTCACTGGAATCACGAGCATGTGGGATCTACCTGCCGAAATTCCAACACACCGACCTAGGATTGCCGGGACTGCGGTCTGGCCAAACTCATTCCGCCCCCACGCATGAACGTTGCCATCGGTTCGCAAGGCAGCAGAAAAGTACTCCCCAGCAGAGACCTGCGTGCAAGAACCCAGATTGGTTGGGACACGCGACTGGCCCCAGTTTGACCCACCATTGGCGGTCGTTGATCCTGCGCCCCACGCCCTCACGGTGCCATCGGTTCGAATCGCAAGTGTGTGGTACGACCCGCCACAGACCTGGGTGCAGGCTCCTAGGTCGGTGGGCACGTTTGACTCCCCAGAGTCGTTGCGCCCCCAACATTGCACCAGACCGCTCGATCGAACGGCACTAACATGTGACCAAACTGAGAGTTGAATACACGATCCAAGATTGACTGGAACTGTTGACTGCCCGTACGAATTGCTCCCCCAGACTCGGACAAGTCCACTAGTCTGAATTGCCCCGCTGCTCACCCCGTTGGCGGAAATCTGAATGCACGAGCCAAGATCCGTCGGAACTGTTAGCTGCCCCCACGAATTGCTCCCCCAGCACCGCACCAAACCATCCGTTCTCAAGGCTACTGTGTGGTATGCCCCCGCCGCGACCTGCAGACATGGACCCAGGTCAGAGGGGATGATTGATTGTCCGTAATGTGGAAAATCCGCAAGAACCAACTCGCCAGCGCCCCAAGCTTGAACCGTGCCTCCCCCTTGGAGCACCACAGAATGGTAGTATCCAGCTGCGACCTGAATCGGAATTCCCGAAGGTAACTCCTCTGGAATCGCACACTGACCAAACTCGCAACCACCCCACACTTGCACGGTTCCATCCAATTGCACGGCTGCGGAGTGAGCCAACCCCGCAGCGACACCAATGCAGTGACCGAGCCCGACCGGCACGGTGGTTTGGGCATCCGTGTCAGCCCCCCATGCACGAACAGTCCCGTTCCTTTGAATCGCCAGCACATGCCCCCAACCTGCGGTGATTGCATCGCAAGGACCAAGATCCGTCGGCACAGTCGTTTGTCCAGCCCAGTTCCACCCCCAAGCACGCACAGCACCATCCACTCGAAGCGCAACCGAAAAACTGTTTGAGGCGGCAACGGCCGTGCACACACCAAGATCCGCTGGGATGGTGATTTGACCAAATCCGTTGGTCCCCCACCCACGCACAATCCCGTTGTTCATAACGACGAGCGAGTGAGAGTTCCCACCCGCAATCCTCACGCACAATCCCAAGTCGTTCGGGACAACATTGTAACCACCAGCCGAGGTCTCACGGCCCCATGCACGAACCGATCCATCTGTTAAAATAGCTAAAGTGTGAAATGAACCAGCCGCAACCGCAACGCATGTTCCTAGATTTGATGGCACGATCGATTGACCGTAATTGCCAGAAGAACCGTCATTGGTGGTTCCGGCGCCCCACGCGCGTACTACCCCATTCACCTGAAGCACAACCGTGTGCTTTTCCCCAGCCGTAACATCTTGACAATGTGTCAAGTTGGCCGGGACTGCGGTCTGGCCAAACTCATTCCGCCCCCACGCATGAACGGTGCCATCTCCCTTGAGTGCAACGATGTGGTCCCCACCAGAAGCGATTTTCGTGACTGGTCCTAGGCTGTACGGCACTAAACTCTGGCGATGGGAATTTGCTCCCCAAGCAACTATCGACACACGTTCGTTGCAATCCGAAATACCGTCACCGTCAGAGTCTGCATCCGGAATTCCACATCCGCATGCACCAATGGTGATCTTGAGCGGATCGTTCGGACACCCATCCGATCCGTCAGGCGTTCCATCATTGTCATCGTCATTGTCGCATGCGTCGCCGATCTGGTCTGAATCGTTGTCTGCTTGTGTTGGGTTGTAGGTCACAGAGCAGTTGTCGGTGCCGTCAAGAATGCCGTCATTGTCATCATCTGGGTCGCAAACATTCCCAGCGAAATCACCGTCACTATTCAACTGTGTTGGATTTACTACCGATGGGCAGTTGTCGAGATAGTCGGGGATGCCATCGCCATCGGCGTCCGAGTCGGGGTCTTCCAGTGCGAGCGTGTGGTACCCCCCGGCTGTTACCGCCACTGCAGAGAAGGGCGGAACATCGCATTGCCCATAGTCATTCTGTCCCCACGCGACAATGGTTCCATCGGCCTTGAGCGCAACCGTGTGGTGTGCGCCAGCCCCAATCTTGGTAACGGAATTCGCCGTAGCAGGGACAGTGCACTGTCCACCATCATTCAGTCCCCAGCACGCCACTTGTCCGTTAACCTTGAGAACAACAGTGTGTGCGAATCCGGCCGAGACAGCAATGACGATCGGTAGGCTCGCCGGGACTTCACATTGGCCGTCAGCATTCCCACCCCAGCATGCCACTATCCCGCTCGATTTTAAGGCAACCGTATGGTAATACCCAGCAGCAATACTGGTAACTGATCCGAGCGTCGGTGGCACGGAGGATTCTCCATAGGTGTTACTACCCCAGCACACGACACTGCCGCTGGTTCTTACTGCAACCGAATGATGATGACCCGCGGCAATTCTGGTCGCAACACCCAACTCTGCGGGAGTATCGCATTGGCCGTCTGCATTCCCACCCCAGCATAAGACTGCGCCGTTCGTCTGAAGCGCCATCGAGTGCGTGCGACCAGCAGCGACGGCGGTACAAGTCCCCAAAGTCGGCGGAAGGGTGGACTGACCGTAGTCGTTGTTTCCCCATGCGCGAACTGTTCCGCCAACCTGAATAACAAGGCTCGAGTTGTATCCAGCCGACGCTTGAGTGCAAAATCCCAATCCCTGTGGAGGCGTGCACTGCCCAGATGTGTTCATACCCCAGGCCCGTAAAGGGCCTTGCGCAAGTGCTCCTGAAGCGAGTCCCGCCGCCAACAACAGCATGGACGCCAATTCAAGTCGAACCGTTGTCAGGAAGTATTCCATACGACGAATCCTCCAAGATCTCCACCATTCAGCAGCCGATAGATGTCATTAGCCGATGTCATCAAACAGTCGTCACAGGAATTGCACCCGATCAAACCGCACTCATTGTTCCTAGCAACCATACACTAGTGGCGAACAATTGCAAGTGTCAGAGCCAATTTTTAACCTCGCTCTACTTCTCGCCAACTGGGGCGACGCACCTCATCACGACATCCCGCCATCGACTTGCCCGTTGAACTCGACCAATCCGTAACTGACACCTGCGGATCAGCCGGACTCGACCAACGCAGCAACAAAACACTTGCGGATCCTCTGCGCAATTTGTAGAAACGAATTGTTGCGGCTACCAGTCGTTTCATCAACATACAAGTCGCGCCTGACTTCGAGCATTATTGCGGACACCGCTTTGTTCTTTCGGTACTGCGACATCGGCACCAATGCGCCTGCGAATGGCGCATTAACTCCAACGATAAAACCGTCATCTCTAAAAGAATTTACAACGGCATCTGTCAGCGAACTCGGTGTGTGAAAATCATCAGTTCCGATACAAATCTCTGGACGATCGAGATTCTGGTCCAGTTCATATGGCCAAGGTTTTGACGGAAAACTATGCACATCAATGATGAATGCCTTTCCATACTTCGACAGCGCCAAATCAGTTGCTGCTTGTAGTTGTTTGTGATGAGGTCGGTAAAACCTTTCGAGAAGATCTTGACGATCACCATTCGTCAACGGATGGCGAAGTTTCCGAAGGTCGTGCGTCCGACTATAAACGGCACCCATTCCCCTCTCAGCCATCTTCTCCTGATCGTCGTCCTCGAATCTTTCAACATCGACAACAAGTCGGCTTACGTGCGCTCGGACGACCTGATTCTCTGGGATATCTGAGGCAATCAACTGATGTGTGTGATGATCCGTCATTCTTAACAACTCGGTATCTAGGTCCAAGTCGTTTAGGACAAACTGACCGCGAACGTCTTCGGGAATAATCATCGAGTCATGCGGGACGTGCATTACAACCCAGTGTGGCAAACTACTCATCGGGGGATACTCCATCCGCACCAAAATGCATTTGCGCTCTTGAACTCATTCACCCAATAGCCCATTGGAAAAATCTTCGTCATCAATCGCACTTCTCCCTGCTGCTTCGCAAACTCTCCCATACAGGATTACTGCGATGTCTTTGGCCTGCGCATTAACTTCCGCTTCACTACACACCGCCACGATCTGACGAAATTCGGCTGCCTGTGCGTCCTCTAGATCTTGCCCCCACATCGCTTGAATCTGGTCATCGTTCAACGCCCCCTCATCAACGTCCTCTTGGGTTACATGATCTAGGCATGCGTTCCGTTGCACACTGTCCAGCATCCACTCGGTTGGCGAAGTCTTGGCTATGTAGTAAGCAATGTGCCCAGAGTGGTATGGGCTTTCGCTCCAATCAACTTTCACGACAAGCTGCCATTTGACCTTTCCAGCTGGACGCCTCTTCTCCAGCGCCCCCGATCGCGTACTGTCGATTGTTATCTTCATGAACTTGGTTCTCCATGATTCACAACTGTTGATTCAATTCCCGAATGCATTTCTAACCCTGACGATGCTTCGACAATTCTAACTGCCTTGGCCCTGCGTGATGTTGCCTGCGTCTGTTCATTCCTTACTTACTTGACGGTTGACCCTAGTAAAGCCACCATTCGTTCTTTGCGGGCAATCGATTGAGTAAGTCCCTCGTTTCCCGCCAGTGTGGCAAGTGTTGATCCATGAGTGCGATGAACTTGGCTCCGTGATTCGGCTGCAAGAAATGCACTAACTCATGCACCACGATGTACTCCAAACACTCCCGTGGTTTCTTAGCGAGCTCGGTGTTGATGCGAATTGTTCGCTTGCTTGAATTGCAACTGCCCCACCGAGTCTTCATGCTTTGCACGAAGCAACCAGTTGCTTGTACTCCCAACTTCTGCTCCCACTTCGATATCAGCGGCGACAGCGCTATCCGCAACAATCCTCGGTACCACGCAGCCATCACAGCTGCCCGAACGTCCGGTGTTGCGCCTGGACGAATTTGCAACCGCAATTTCGAGTGATGCAATTGCACGTGAGGTCCTGCGGATATTTCGACGACTTCTAACAGATAGCGCTTGCCCCAAACATAGTGGCTTTCTCGATCGATGTATTCCCGCTGGCTCTCCCGCGATTGACCTTCCAACTTCTTTTGTTGTTGGCGAATCCATCCCAACTTCGAAATCACAAAGCCACGAATTGTCGCTGAAGTCATCGCCCGTGGCGCTGAAATCCGAACTCGCCCCGTTGGGGGATACACGCTCAGGTGAATATTCTTGATGTCCTTCTTGACGACATCAACCACCACGCCACCCAGTTCCATTTGGGTTGCCATCAGTACTCTCGATGTTGTTGAATCACTGCAAAAATTCGCTCGACCTCCGCGACATTTCCACCGAGTACCGGCAACAACGCAGCCTTGATTTGATTCTCCCGAGGCCGATTGCCACGCCACTCGTCGGGTCGGGCGTCCTTGACAACCTCATCGACTCGAAGCGCCAACGCTTCATCCTTTCCTAAATTGTTATAGAGAGCCCGCAATCCTGACGTCACTAATGCCTTAGGCAAATCTCCACTGTGCCCAGCATGAACCTGCGCGGCAAGTGCGGCCACTTTTAGTAAATACTCTTCATACTCGATCGCCTTTCGCTTCAGAGATGCGATGATCTCCTTCAACAGCGACGACATCTTGTCATAAAAAGCAGGATCATTCAGGTGATCCTTGACGATCTTGCTGCGAACATTGTTTGCAATCGTTTCCGCAACCGCCTCTTTGCTGTTGCGGATCCCCTTCGGCAAACTGTTGATCGCATCGGCGATGCCCGACTTCATGATTAAGTCCAACAGCGGAATTTCTGCAAAGGGTGCAATCTGCTTGGGTAGATCTGCCTTGATATAGGTATCGATCAAGTGCCGCATGTCCGCTTCGAATGCCTTCAGATCGATCGATTCTCCGCTTGCGCGCTTGATGGTTTCTCTTAAGCCGACAAACTTCTCGATATTGACCTTCATGACCGCGATGGGATCATCGTTGTAACCAGCGGCAGCCAAATCATCGGCGATGTTCGCATACGCCCGAACCAGCCCCGCAACGCCCTTATAGAAAACAGCCCGCTGCGGTTCGCGTACTTGCAAGTCATCAGGTAGTTCGCTGTTTCCACAGAAGTAATGGATGTACTCAAGTTCACCGGCTGGCTGCAAGACTGGTTCGCATATCAAATCCATCGCTTCGACTGCGGCGTCCAAATGCTCACGCCCCTTTGCGAGTCGAGTGCCGAGTAGCACCGCTGGATCTTCGCCGCCACTATCGTCGCCGTCGAGTTCGGATATATAGACCGCGAGAGTGTCCCCAACCTTCTTGAAGAGGTCTTTGTAGTCCACAATGTATCCGTAGTCTTTGTCCTCCCCGTCGAGCCGATTCACGCGGCAGATTGCTTGAAAGAGCCCGTGGTCTTGCATCGACTTATCGATGTAAAGGTAAGTGCAGGGCGGAGCATCGAATCCCGTCAGCAATTTGTCGACGACCACCAACAACTTCATGTTGCCTGGCTGCTTTGTAAACATCCACTTTGCCTCATCCTCGTATGTCTCAGTCTTTGTCTTTCCCTGCTTGGGAACAACAACCCTCAACAACTCTTCATAAGTGTTGTAGATGAACTGCTTGTCGGTCTCGGTGTTTGCGCCAGTCTCTTCCTCCGTCACATCTTGGGCGAGTGGGTTGTAAGACGTAACAACGGCGCATTTGCCTTTCAATTCAGTCTCTTGGAACAACTTGTAGTACTTGCAAGCGTCATAAATACTCGAGGCGACCAGCAGCGCATTCCCACGCTGGCTGCTTAACCTCGGTTTGACCCCAAAGTCAAAGACGATGTCAGCCACAATTCGATCCATTCGGGACTTCGAACTCAACACCTTCTGCATTGTGCCCCATTGCTTGCGAAGCTCGGCTTTCTTCCAGTCGTTGAGCCCTCTGGTCTTGGCATCAAACCACTGATCCACCTTCTCTTGCGACTCGAGTTCTTGATCGATTTTCTTTGCGTCGTATCGAAGGTCCAGGACGACACCGTCTTCGACTCCTTCGTTGAACTTGTATTTGTGGATGTAGTCACCGAAGACTTCGTGGCTGGTTTGCTTGTCCGCCTTCAGTAAGGGCGTCCCAGTAAACCCGATGAAGACCGCACCTGGCATCAGTGCTTTCATCGTCTTGTGCAGTTTGCCGGTTTGAGTGCGGTGGCACTCATCAACGAACACAAACAAATCCCCGACGGTATCGACGGGCTGCGACTTCAGTTCTTCTATGAATTCCTCGAAGTTGCCGACTCCCTTCTTCCCAAACTTGTGGACCAGTGAACAGATCAGTCTCGGCGATGCGGTGCGCAGCAGGTCCATCAACTCTCGACCACTCGACGCTTGCTTGATCTCTTTTGACATTCCGATGTCTCTGAATACCCCCAAGATTTGCTTATCAAGCTCGTCCCGATCAGTCACGATGATCACTCGAGCATTTGGTTTGTTCTCCAAAATCCATTTGGCGAGCAACACCATCACAATGCTCTTACCGCTGCCTTGGGTATGCCAAATGATGCCGCCTTTCTTCTGATTGATCCGTTCTTGGGCAGCTTTGACGCCGAAATACTGGTGCGCCCGTGGCAACTTCTTGTCTTTCCCGTCAAAGATCACGAAGTCATGGATCAACTCAATCAGCCGAGACTTGTCGCACATTTTTAAGAGGTACTTGTCGAGTTTGTTACCGCTGTTGTCTTTTTCATCTTCCTTCCACTTCAGAAAAAACTTCTCTGGCGTTTTGATCGTGCCGTATTGCATTCCTTCCGAGTCGTTACCGGCAATTACGATCTGGACCGTACTAAAAAACCACTCGTTGAAATTTGGCTGTTGATTCGACAACAACTGCCGAATGCCGTCGCCGATAGAAGTCCGACTATTTTTGAGTTCGATCACGCCAACCGCAATCCCATTGATGTACAGCACCAAGTCCGGCCGGCGTGTGCGGATCCCATGAAGCGTGACTTCTTCAGCAATCGCGAAGTCGTTCGCCTTCAGATTGCTCCAATCGATCACCTTGACAGTCTCTGTGACCTTGCCGACTTCCGTCTTCAAGGCAATGCCGTAGCGCAGCAATTGGTAGACCGCCTTGTTCCTTTCGAACAGGCTGTGATTGTTGTTGCCAGCAGCCCGCTGCAGTGCATCAATCGTCCCAGCAATTTGGACCGGCGTGTATCCCCGCTTCGCAAGATTCGCATCCAAGAGTTGAGTTTCAATATTGGAATTCCCATCGCCCTCGGTAAAGTCGCCGAGATACTTGTAGCCGAGTTGATCTTGGAACAACGAGATCACCCGCTCCTGCGTCGCTCGTTCTGGTTGACAGATATTTTCTGGGCTCATGCTTTGACCAGTTTGAAACTGACTTGATATCGATAGAAAGAAATTGAAGGAACGGACATAAGCGCCCACCGCATTTTCTGGTCGTCTTCAAGCGCAATAATTACACCTTCGACTGTTTGGTTGCTCTCGGCAATCTGGTCTTTGACGAATCCCATGTATCGCAAAACTTGCCCCACGACTGCATCGCTTGCCCGACCTCGCTTAAGTTCAACAACCAAGAGTCGCTTCTTGTCTTTGCTAATAGCCAAGACATCTATTGGACCTGCATCGGTCGCGTATTGCTGCCCAACGGATTCCCCGTCTTCCTCAAAGATAGAAAAATCCTTACTCAAAATAGTCTGGTCCCAATTCGTAACTAAGAATGCTTCCAGATGCTTTTCCATTGCAAACGCAACAGGATCTTCGATCTCCCCATCGCCGACTCGCGATTGCAAGGCTGAAGGCACGTTGCCCAGCAGTTGGTCTAGTTCAATTCGATAACTCGAGATGTCACTTACCGTCCCTGCAGATCCAGTCGAGTTCTGCAATGCTTCGCTCATCGAAGCGCGAGCGATTGGCTCTGGACGCCACGAGACCTTTCTGCGATGCGGGAGGACTTGATTCACGGCGTAGTAATAGTCGCCCGCCACATCGCCAACTCGATAGTTACCTCCGCCATCGGGGCACAAGACGACATCACCCTTCTTGATTCCCTTTGAAATCGTGAACAATGCTCCGCAAGCAAGCCCCGCACCAATCTTTTCTTTCTCAGGATTCCGTTCTAGAAATTTCGGGATGAACTGTTTATTAAAAGTTCGCCATTCCTCAGGAAGATGATGGCTTAGATCTTCATGGATTCCAAAGTCTGCACCTATAAAATTTCCCGCAAAGCAATCGGCAGCATGAACGCTTTGTTTTCCCAACATTACGCGGCAATAATTTGTCATTCGAGCGGTTTGTCCTTCCGTGTGCGTTTCAATTCAGCCCAAACTTACGAGTTCGCAAAACTTCCATCCAATAGGATTCCCTTATTAGGATCTCATCTCTTGAAGCATGGGTATCTGCAATCTCCAGCACAGAATACTGAAACCACTCGGCATACTTGGCGCCCCTCTTTTTCAGTAGCGCCCTGAGCTCCTTGTTCCCACCGTGACCCGACTTCGCATAATCGCACCATCGCTTCCAGATTCCGCCAGATCCAGTCGCAGATCCAACGTAGTGCTTTCCCGACTTCGTATCGGTGATGAGATAGATCCCCTTGACGCATGCGAGCGGCCCATGCCACGATGCGATCCGTTGATCGGTGACATTTTGAAGACTCGAATGTGTCAGAACGATTGCGTTGTAGCCAGGAAAGGCTTGCATCGTCATCTTCTCTTGGCGAATCTCAACGATTGGGAGTTGGATGGTTGGCTTGTTCAAGATGTAGGAGTTTCTAGTTCGTACATGGTGCACGACGACTCGGCCAATCAACTCCTGCTGATTGGGAAGCAAGCGAGTCGTGTATAGGAACCCGTCGGGCGCTTTCTTTCTTGAGAGAACCTTGTACACCCCAACGAAGAGCCACTCCTGATTTCCAATGTCGATGAGACTGAGTACTTGCGCATATTCGAAGTTCTTTCTCGACTGATAGTTCTGCCACTCCTGAAACCACCCTCCATAGAAGGCATCGATCGGTGAGACGCCAACACCGGCATAGCAAGCGAGGTGAATTTTGATCTGTTCGGCTTCGCTAATGATGCCGACTCCAGAGGCTTCGAGAAATCGAACAAGTCCGATCATTTTGTTCTTGCTGCCATTTTTAGTGCTCATTGATTGCCTTTCCAATGTTGTTCTATTTTCCACAGTGGCTCCCCCGCAGGCAACGCGCTGCGGATTAAGTTTATGACGCCTTGATAGGTTTTTGAATCAAACTTGGACCAGCGCTTGTTATGAAAAATTCGCCACTGGTTCGCATAGCCGCCAAAGTTCGCCTTTGCCAACGCATCAAGCAAGACCGCATCGATGGGCGGATGCAAACATTTCACGCATGGATGTTGGTGGTTCCCTCCGCAAACAAAGCGGTCTTTCAGATAGGAATTGATCAACTTGGCAGCAATGCCATGCGTAAACGAAAGTTTTTTTTGCTTGGCTTTTTGTATAACTTTTCTACGCCACTGGGCGTGTCGAGCATCAAGCCGTGCAGGTGTTGGCAAGTCTGTGACCAGAAACTTTGCCGTGAAGCCCACAGCTTCAAGAATCTCTCTGCCGACTGACACCTTGAATCGACAGAGCTTGCT
>Ga0114966_10002778_pt1 | contig 15512 bp, 13 predicted proteins | sample M_130207_XF_Meta_FD_87029 | JGI IMG/M metagenome (GOLD analysis project Ga0114966, IMG submission 87029) | Freshwater microbial communities from Lake Montjoie, Canada to study carbon cycling - M_130207_XF_MetaG | ecosystem: Environmental > Aquatic > Freshwater > Lake | place: Lake Montjoie... | reverse complement strand
ACGTGCGGATCGCTCGCCGCAATCTCGTCGAGCGTGCGTTGAGCCGAGTAACCAAGCTTGAGCAGATTGATGCCGAGCGGACCCAGCCGCGGATCGGTGCGCGCCATGGTAACGACGAGGCCGACGCCCGGTGCGATAAAAGGACAACGCGCGGTGACGCCGAGCGCGCGCGTTGAAATGGCCACGCCCAGGCGCCCGCTTGCGGCGCAGCGCGCGGCAATTGCAAAAGTCATTGCTGAAACTCCTCAGGTTTTACTGCGGTGGAATGCCCGCAACTTTCACTATCTTCGCGTACTTTGCGATGTCCTGCCGGATGAACGCCGCGAACTGCTCGGGTGTGCCGCCGACTGCGTCCAGCCCCAGCTCGGTCAGTCTCTGCCGGATATCACCAGCGAGCATCTTGTTCACTTCGCCGTTCAGGCGATCGACGATTTCGCGCGGCGTGCCGGCCGGACCGAGCAAGCCTATCCAACCCAGCAGCTCGAATCCCTGCAAACCCGACTCATTCATCGTCGGCAATTCGGGCAGTGCGCTCGAGCGCTTGAGGCTGGTGACCGCGATGCCGCGGATCTTGCCGCTCCGCACGAAAGCAATCGCATTGGGTGCGGGCGTGAACATGAAATCGATCTGACCGCTGATGAGGTCGGTCATCGCCGGCGTGCCGCCTTTGTATGGGATGTGCTCGATCTTGACCCCGCTCAGCATTGCGAACAACTCTGCGGTCATGTGCTGCGATGCGCCTATGCCCGACGAGCCGTAATTGAACTTGCCGGGATTGGCCTTGGCCAGCGCGATGAATTCCTTCAGCGTTTTCGCCGGCACGGACGGGTGCGCAGTGAGAACGTTGGGTTGATTGGCGACCTGCACCATGGGCGCGAGATCGCGCACCGGATCGTACGGCAGCTTGGCATATACCGCGGGCGCCGAAGAAATCGAAGCCGCACTGCCCATCAGCAGCACGTAACCATCGGCAGCGGCCTTGGCGACGTAGTCGGTGCCGATGTTGCCGGCGGCACCGGCGCGGTTCTCGACGATGAACTGCTGGCCCAGCGCCGACGTCAGCCGCTGGTTGACGAGACGCGAGACGACATCGATGCTGCCGCCGGCAGGATACGCGACCACCATGCGCACCAGGCGCGACGGATAGGATTGCGCCGAAACTACCGCAGCAGCGAAGGCAAGAACGGCGAATGCAATGGCTTGCTTCAGCGAAGAAGACCCCTGAGCGTATGGTGAGAGAGGTCGGATATAACGCAGAAGCGATGCCAGTGCGCTCAAAACTTCACTCCTGCTCGATATTCGCCGCGCGTATCACCCTGTTCCACTTCGCAACGTCGTTGCGTATGAATTCGGTGAACTCCGCCGGGCTGCCGGTTGCCAGCTCGCCGCCCTGCGCCAGCAATTTAGCCTTGATGTCGGGGAGATTGAATATGCGCACCAGCTCGTGGTTAAGCCGCATGACGATTTCCTGCGGTGTGCCGGCGGGCGCGAGCACGCCATACCATACGTAGACATCATAACCGGCGACCCCCGCCTCTATCATGGTCGGGACATCCGGGAGCTCGGTCATGCGTTTGAGTCCGGTAGTAGCCAGCACGCGTATGCGGCCGGACTGCAGATGCTGCAGAGTAGACACTGCGCTTTGTATGATCATGTGCGAACGGCCCGTCAGCAATTCGGTGGTCGCCTCGGCCGGTCCTTTGAACGGTATGTGCACGGTCTTGATACCCGCCACCGAATTAAAAAACTCCATCGCCAGGTGGCTGGGCGAACCAATACCCGACGATGCGTAATTGAGATCGCCCGGATGCGCACGCGCAAAGGCGATCAACTGCTTGACAGTGGTGACCGGCAGCGACGGATGAATGACCAATGCGCTTGCGGCACGTACACCGAGCGTGATTGGTGCGAAATCCTTCACCGGGTCGTACGGAGGATTTTTGCGCAACCCAATCGTGCCGAGACTGCCGACCGATCCCATCAGCAGCGTGTAGCCGTCTGCTGCTGCCTTCGTCACGAACGTCGCGCCGACGATGCCGCCGGCGCCGGGCCGGTTCTCGACGATGACGGTTTGCCCCCAGCTTTCGGTCAGCTTCGCCGCCAGCAGGCGCCCGACAATGTCGGTGCTGGCGCCCGGTGAAAACGGCGCAATGATGCGTATCGGTTTCGCCGGATAAGTCTGCGCATGCGCGGCGCCGGAAAACAACAAAACAGTCGCGATCAATACGGTGCGGCGAATACGCTGGTTCACGTGCATCTCCCCGTAAATCTCCCCCGGTCAGCCGATATTTTTTGCGATGGCGCGCACCCAGCTTTCGCCGAGCACCCAGCGCATATTTTTCTCGTCGTAGCCGCGTTCCACCATGCCCTGCGTCAGGTTGGGTGTCTTGCGGATGTCTTCCAGTCCGCGCGGATAATTCTGGTTCAGGAAGTCATCCACGCTGCCAAAAATATCCGGCCGCAGCGTGCGGTTGCGTACCGATTGCGGCAAGACGACGCCCGCGTCCTTGTAACCTTCAACGTAATCGAGCCCCATACCGACATGCTCGGCGCCCATGAATTTCACCAGGTAATCGAGATGGTCGAGCATGTGGGCAAGCGTCGGGTCGGGATGATGCACGGAGCGCGGCAATCCGCACAAACCGATCACGCCGCCTTTGGCCGCGATGATTTTCAGCACCTCATCTTTTTTGTTGCGGTCGTTGGCCGTCACCGCATACGCATTGCCGTGCGTGACACAAGGCGCGCGTGCCAGCTCAACGGCTTCGAGCGACGTCAGATGCCCCGAGTGCGACACGTCGAGCATCATCGGCAATTCGTTGACCGCCGCAATCAACTCGCGGCCGAGAAAGCTCACGCCGGCGTTGCGCCGCTCGCCGCAGCCGTCTCCGACCAGATTGGCGAACGTATAGCAGAGCCCGAGAATGCGAAAGCCGAGCCGGTGCATGATGCCGACGCGCTTGAGATCGCTGCCTATCATGTCCACGGCCTGCGTGATCAGCATCATCGCGATCTTGCCCTGAGCCTTGGCGGTCTTGAAGTCGGCCGCCTTGGTGGCGAGCATCAGGTGCGGGCTCTTTTCAATCTTCTCCAGCGCTGTCTCGGTACGCTGCAGGGTCACGTCCCACGTTGCATCCGACACGACGCTCAATAGAGCGCCGCTGATGCCGCCTTCGAGCAGGCTCGCGGTATACGGTTCGTCCAGCGTGTAAAAAGGCGTCAGCCCGTCGAGCACGATCGACTTTCCATGCAACGCGCGTGCCTCAGGAGAAACAGTTGCAGATTTTTCGGCCATCGGAATTCCTTTCAGTTATTGGGGCTCGATGCGCGCCGCTTTGGCGAGCTTCGCCCACTTGTCGAACTCGCTGGCCATATAGGCGCTGAGCTGAGCGGCGTTGAGCGGCAGCAATTCGAAACCCAGCGGCGCCAGCCGGGTGCGGAAATCTGGCACGGCAGTAACCGCAAGCACTTCCTTGCTGAGCGCTTCGACGATTTCACGCGGCACGCCGCGCGGGCCGACTACGCCCTGCCACGAGCGGATTTCGGGAAAATCACCCGCCGATTCTTTCAGCGTCGGCACATTCGGCAGTTCGGACGAACGCTTGTCAGTCGTCATCGCCAGTGCGCGGACTTTGCCGGATGCAATATGCGTGGCCGCAGTCGCGAAGTCCGAGCAGATCGAAGTGATCTGCCCGGCGATGAGTTCGGTCACTGCCTGCGGGCTGCTCTTGTACGAAACCTGCGCCAGGTCGATGCCGGTCTTGAGCTTGAGAGTTTCCATGCAGATCGTCGCGGTACCGCTCGGCGTGCCATAAGTCAGCTGGCCGGGACGCGCTTTGGCAAACGCGATCAGTTCACGCACGTTCTTCACCGGCAGCGACGGGTGCACCACGATCACGAACGGCACGCCGCCGACGCCGGCGATCGGCGTGAAATCCTTGAGCCCGTCGTACGTCACGCCTTTCATCATCAACGACGCCTGCGAATGCGAGCTGGTGGTCGCGATCATCAGCGTGTAGCCGTCGGGCGGCGCTTTGGCCGTGAGTTCGGCGGCAATCGCGCCGTTGGCGCCCGGACGATCGTCAACGACGAAAGTCATTTTCATCCGCTCGGACAATCCCTGCGCCAGCAAGCGCGCAACGATATCGGTAGCGCTGCCCGCCGCAAACGGCACGATGATACGCACCGGCTTTTGCGGATACGCCTGTGCCATAGCACCCGCTGCGCATGCCAATATCGATATTGCCATCATCCAACGCCACATTGCGCATCTCCCGATCATGAACAATTCAAAATCTATTTAAAAAACGGAAAGCAACCGCCGATAGACGCCGATTCACGCCGATAAAAACCAGAGTCACTGCAGTTTCATTTTGGGGCATTTAGAACTTATTTGCGTTCATCTGCGCCCATCGCCGGTTGCGTATCGTCTTTGACTTTATTTCGACGGTTGCAGCGACATCGCCACGGGTCATGAAACGTGCGCGGCCGGCTGCGCAGTCAGATCATTCTTCTTTCGCGCCGGCTATCTTCACCACTTTCGCCATGCGCTCGAAATCGACCACCAGCATCTTGTTCATGTTCTCGGGCGTCATCGCGCGGGTCTCTATGCCCTGCTTGGCCAGACGCTCCGCCACATCCGGGTTGCGCAACTGCCTGCCGATTTCCGCATTCATGCGCTCGACGATTTCGCGCGGCGTGGCCGCGGGCGCCAGCAATCCCAGCCAGCTGTCGAACTCGTAGCCGCGCAGGCCGCTTTCAGACAGCGTCGGCACCTCGGGCAGAAACTTGCTGCGCGCCGTGGTAGTGACACCCAGGAGGCGCACGCGGCTGTCGTTCGCATACGGCATCACCGCGATATTCGCGCCTATCATCGCTGCGCCGCGGCCTGCCATCACTTCAAGCACTGCGTCGCCGGTGCTCTTGTATGGCACGTGCAGCATGTCGATGCCTGCCATGTTCACCAGGTACGCCATCGACAAATGCGTTGCACTGCCTTTGCCGGCCGACGGATAAACCATGCCGGGCTTCGCCTTGGCGAGTTGGATGAACTCGCCGATGTTTTTCGCCGCCAACGACGCCGGCACCATCATGATGTAGCCAGTGATACCGACCGAGGCTGCCGCCGTGAAATCCTTCAGCGGATCGTAGGCAAGGTTCGAATACACTGAACCATTGATGTTGTGGCTGTTGGCCGCGATCAGGAAGGTGTAACCGTCCGCCGGGCCCTTGGCAACACCCAGAGTGCCCACGGTGCCGCCAGCGCCCGGTCGCGATTCGATGATGACCGGCTGGCCGAGTGCGGCCGACAATTCGTTTTGCATCGCGCGCATCATGGTGTCGAGCACTGAACCGGCACCGAAGGGCGCAACGAGTCTCACCGGCTTGGAGGGCCACGCCTGCGCGAGAGCCTGCATGGGTGCCAGCGCTGCAAACGCCATGGCAAGACAACATTTTGATAGTGGATTCATCGTCATCACCCCACGAATTTTTTGAAAGTGCGGAGCCAGTTGCCGCCCATGATGCCGGCGATCTGGTCCTCGCTGTATTGGCGGTCAAATAAGGTCTGCGTGAGATTCGGCAATTCGCGGATCTGCGTCAGCCCTTCGGGATAGCTCAAGGTCAGGAACTCATCGACCGTACCGAACACATCCGGGCGCAGCGTGCGCCAGCGTTTCGATGCAGGCAAAATCACGCCCGACGCTTTATAGGCTGCGACGAAATCACAGCCGAAGCCGACATTCTCTGGCCCGATGAGTTTGCTGTAGTAATCGATGTGGTTGGCAATGTGAGCCAGCGTCGCATCCTGCGGCCACACGGTTTTCGCCAGTCCGCACACGCCGAACATGCCGCCTTTGGCGACGATGGCCTTGGCGGTTTCGTCGGTCGTGTTGCGATCGTTGGCATTCAGGCCGTAAGCATTCGAATGCGTGCACACTGGCGCGCGCGCCAGCACCACCGCCTCCGCGCGCGTGCGGTGCCCGCAATGCGAAATGTCGAGCCACATCGGCAAACCGTTCACGATGTCGATCAAGTCGTGTCCGAGGTACGACACACCGGCATCGCGGCGCTCGCCACAGCCGTCGGCGTGCAAAGTGCCGCCGGTGTAGGCCAGTCCGCAGATTCGCATGCCGAGCCGGTACAGCAATTCGACGCGATACAGCTCTTTTTCGATGAAAGACGAGCCCTGCGTGCCGATCACGATGGCGAGCTTGCCCTCCTTCTGCGCCTGCAGAATGTCGTCAGCGCAGAGTGCGAGTTTCAGCAGCGGGCTTTTTTCGATTCTCTGCAGGCCCTTCTCAAAATTGCGCAGAACCGTTTCCCAGTCGTCCTCGGTGCCGAACGTGGCATTCACTACGTTGACGCCGCCGTCGAGCGACTGCTGCGCGTAGTGTTCTTCGAGTATGTAATAGAGCGACAGGCAGTCCCACACCAGGGTTTTCTGGTGGAACTGTTTTGCCTGTTCGCCCGCAAAAACTTTCGGCTCGGGTTGCGCTACTTTGCTCATCGTCATCCTGTCATCGCGTAAGAAGCAATTTCAAAAATTCGCCATGGCCGTTCGTGCTGAGGTATCGAAGCATGAATGGCCAACTCCGTTCGAACCAGCGACCCTCTTCGCCCTTCTATACATCAGGGCGAACGGATTTTGTAAACCGATTGTAAATCACACCCGTCACTGCGGGCCAACGCCGATGCGAGTGAAGAGCGTCTTCCACTTATCGCCGCTCGCTTTCAGATAAGCGGCATATTCCGCAGGCGTGCTGCCGACGAGATCGACACCCTGCGCCTGCATTTTTTCGCGGAACTCCGGCATTTTCAGCACCGCGACTGTCTCGCGATAGAGTTTGTCGACGATTGCCGCGGGCGTTTTCGCCGGCACCATCAGCCCATACACGCCCGTCGCCGCATCATAACCGGGGATGGTTTCCGCGACAGTCGGAATATCGGGCGCCACCGAAGAGCGTTTGGGGCCTGTCACCGCGATCGCCCTGATGCGCCCCGATTTGATCAAAGGAATGGCGGACACCAGGCTCGGTGGATAAATCGGGATCTCCCCGCTCATCAGGTCTGTCACTGCCTGCGACGTGCTCTTGTACGGGATTTCCTGCAGGTCGATGCCGGCCATGGACTTCAAAAGCTCGAGCGTCAGGAACGCCGAACTGCCGCGCCCCGACGACCCATAGCGCATTTGCCCCGGCTTCGCCTTGGCCAGCGCGATTAACTCCTTGATCGAAGTCGCCTCGACTTTCGGATTTACGCAAATGACGTTCTGTGTCAGCACGACGAGGCTCACCGGTGCCAGGGCTTTCGGGTCGAACGGCAGTTCCTTGTAGAGCAGCGGGCTGACTACCATGCTCAACGTGCCCATCAGCACGGTGTGGCCGTCGGGATTCGCATTCTGGACGATGCTGTTGGCTATCCCGCTGTTGGCGCCTTCGCGGTTTTCGACGATCACCTGCTGGCCGAGCCTGGCCGTGAGTGCCTGCGCCAGCGCGCGCGCCGTGATGTCGGTGGTGGTTCCCGGCGTAAAGCCGACCACGATGCGCACTGTTTTGGACGGGAAGTTGTCGGCAGTGGCGGCCCACGCCGGTGCAGTCAATGCTGCGATGACAACCGAAATCAAAAGTTTTTGCATGCATTTACCCCTTGCTTGCGTTCACGGCGTCCTGCCAGAGTTTTGCCGGCAGGTTCGCCCCTTCCCGCGCGATGCGCGCGCGATTTCTGGCGCGGCGTGCGCCGGGCAGACGGACATCGTCCAGTCCGGACAGTTGCTGCAAAAAAGTTTCGGAATGCTTTAGCCATCCCGCCGCGTCGCCGAACCGCGCGGGATCGAAGGCGAGCACGAAAACGCCGCCGCGGGGCGGGCCGCCATCTTTATTGTCTTCGTTCCCCGCTTCAAAACTGAAAGGCTGCCCGATCAGTCCCGCAGCGAGCAGTTCGACCATCATGGCTATGGATGATCCCTTGTAGCCGCCGAACGGCAATTGCGCCCCCTTGAGGATTTCCGCCGGGTCCGTGGTCGGATTGCCTGCGCCATCGACGCCGACGCCCGGCGGCAGCGCATGGCCTTCGCGCGCCGCGATCATGATTTCACCGCGTGCCATGGCGGCGGATGCCTGATCGAAAATCAAAGTGCCGCCGTTTTCGCGCGGCCAGCCGAACGCCATCGGATTGGTGCCGAAAAACGGTTTACGCGCGCCCGTCGGTGCGACCGCCGGCATATAGGCAGTGAAGCTCATGGCGGCAAGCCCCGCTTCGATCAGCGGTTCGATATCGACCCACAGCGCCGAAAAGTGATGCACGTTGACCAGCGCGGCAGCGGCCACGCCCTGCTCGCGCGCAACCGGCGCCAACGCCGCGTGCGCAGCCTGCATGGCGAGTGGCGCGAATCCGCCGTGTCCATCGACCTGGATGACTGCGGGCGCGAGGCGCGCCACCGTGGGCCGCGCTTTGCCGTCGACTTTGCCGCTCTTCAGCGACGCAAGATAACCGGCAAGCCGGAACAGACCGTGAGAAGCACAGCCATCCGCATCCGCAGCCATCATCACCGCAGCGACCGCTGCCGCGTTCTCTTCGTCGCAACCGGCGCGGGACAACGCAGCGTGCGCGGTCTGGCGCAATTCTGCGAGCGCAACCTGCACCGTGTCATGATTGCTCATTTGCCCGCTCCTATCGTGAGTTGCCCGCGCAGCCACGGCACCAGTTTGCGCAATTCAGGCACGCAGTCGCGCTTGAGAATGTCACAGGCGAGTTGCGCGACGCGCTGCGGAAGCTCGCCGTATTCGCCGGCGCGCGCAAACAGGTGCAACTGGCGATTGAATCCGGGCGCCGGGAACGGCACAACGCGGATACTGGCCATTTGCGAGCGCGCTTGCAGCAAGCACAGCGGTGTAGCTATCGCCCAACCGAGGCCGGCGCCGACCATCGCGAGCAACGCATCGGTCGCGTCGACTTCGAGGAGCCGCGGCGCTTTAATTCCCAGGCGCCGCAAGTGACGCTCGATTTGCGCGCCAATCTGCGAGCGCGCCGAAAACCGAATCAGCGAATGTTCCGTGGCAAGTTTTTTGAGTTCCGGCGTGGCGTTTGCCGCCGCCAGCTTCTCCGGCAGCAGCAGCACGAAAGGCTCGGTCAGGATGGGGTAACGGTCGAGACTGTCGACATCGTCCATCGCATCGCTGCTGATGATGAGGTCGAGGTTGCGGCTCAGCAAACCCTCGGCCTGGTCGTGAGCAAGTCCCGAGCGGAACGACAGGCGCTCGACCTGCGACAGCAGAGAGCGGATCAGGCTGGGTCCGACCGTCGACGCGAAGGAATCGATGATGCCGATGCGCAATTCGTGCACCTTGGAAGCGCCCGCCTGGCGCACCACCGTGGCAAGCGCAGACGCATCTTCGACCAAAGGCACGGCATGGCGTTGCAGCACCATGCCGGCGGCGGTCAGCTTGAGCGGGCGCTCCGCGCGGTTCAGCAGCACGGTACCGAGGTTATCTTCCAGCTGCCGTATGCTTTGCGAAACAGCCGATTGCGTAAGCCCGAGGCTTTTGGCCGCGCTGGTCATGTTGCCACAGGTGCTCACCGCGAGAAAAACCTTGAGCGCATTGAGATCTTCGATCATCGGATGGGTGTGGTTACAGTGTATTGAATCGTCTATGGGGTCACAACGGCGCTGCAACGCACAGGAGGCGACATTAGCGGTTCTTATGATACAGCGTAAGCGTGCTAATAGTCTCCTATACGAACCTCGATACAGTTGACAAACCATCACCAAAACTGATTCTATCGCCACCTCGATGTCGGCACACGCGAACACATGAAATATTCGATTTTCAGCCTCGCCCGCAACGCTTTGAGCTACCACGAGCAATGGCCGCGCGCGTGGCGCAGCCCCGAGCCGCGTGCCGAGTACGACGTCGTCGTCATCGGCGGCGGCGGCCACGGTCTCGCGACCGCCTACTATCTTGCCAAAAACCACGGCGTCTCCAATATCGCGGTGATCGAGAAAGGCTGGCTGGGCGGCGGCAATACCGGCCGCAACACGACCATCGTGCGTTCGAACTACCACCTCGAGCCCAACGCGCATTTCTACGAGCATTCGCTCAAGCTGTGGGAAGGCCTCTCGGCCGACCTCAATTACAACGTGATGTTCAGCCAGCGCGGCGTGCTGAACCTCGCGCACAGCTATGCCGATCTCGACACCTACGCGCGGCGCGGCAACGCGATGCGCCTGAACGGCATCGACGCCGATCTCATCCTGCGCGACGAAGCTGCCGCACTCGTGCCTTTGCTCGACTGCTCACCCACCGCGCGCTATCCGATCATGGGCGGGCTGTTGCAGCGCCGCGGCGGCATCGCGCGCCACGATGCGGTGGCCTGGGGTTATGCGCGCGCAGCGGACGCTCTCGGCGTAGATATCATCCAGCAATGCGAAGTCACGGGACTCAAACGTGATGGCAACCGCGTCACCGCCATCGAAACCACGCGCGGCACCATACGCGCCAAGAAAATCGGCCTCGCGGTCGCCGGCCATTCCGGGCAGGTCGCGGCCATGGCCGGCCTCAAGCTGCCGATCGAAACGCACGTGCTGCAGGCGCTCGTCTCCGAGCCGGTAAAGCCGGTGCTCGACACGGTCGTCACGTCGGGCGCAGTGCACTTCTACATCAGCCAGTCGGACAAAGGCGAACTCGTGCTGGGCGGCGACATCGACGGCTACAACTCGTACGGCCAGCGCAGCAACCTGCCGGCGCTCGAACACGTCGTGCAATCAATGCTCGCGCTGTTCCCGTCATTCAGCCGCCTGCGCATGCTGCGCACCTGGGGCGGCGTCATGGACATGAGCATGGACGGCAGCCCCATCATCGGCAAGTCGCCGCTCGCCAATCTCTACCTGAACTGCGGCTGGTGCTATGGCGGCTTCAAAGCAACGCCCGCCTCCGGCTGGTGCTTCGCGCACACGATCGCGAACGATGCGCCGCACGCGCTCAATGCCGCTTATACGCTCGACCGCTTTGCGCTCGGCAAGACCATAGACGAAAAAGGCGGCGGGCCATATCCATGGGTGCATTGATGACGCGTGAGGCGAAAGGCGAGAGGAGAGAGGAGAGATTCGCTCCTGCTCATCGTTACTGCGCCGTGCTCCCGGGTGTCCCACTCCTATCGCCTCTCGCCTCTCGCCTCTCATGCTTTTAATCACTTGCCCCCACTGCGGCCTGCGCGACGCGACCGAATTCACCTATGGCGGCGACGCCAATGTGCGGCGCCCACAAAACCCCGACGCGCTGACGGACGAGCAATGGGCCGATTACGTGTATCTGCGCGACAACCCGCGCGGCGAGCACGATGAGCTGTGGCAACACTCGTCCGGCTGCCGGCGCTGGATCGAAGTCCGCCGCAACACTTACACGCACGACGTCATCGCGACCGGCTTCCCCACTAAAACGTAACCGCCGATAACCGCCGATGAACGCGGATACCAACCTGAAAAAAAAAGCTACATGATTAATACGTTTTTAAATTCATCGGCGTCTATCGGCGCTCATCGGCGCATGCTTTTCATTTTGGATTTTTGAGATGAGTTCCCAACCCTTTCGGCTAGCCGCCGGCGGACTGATAAACCGCAACCGCCCGCTGAACTTCACCTTCAACGGCGAGCGCCTGACCGGCTACGCGGGAGACACCCTGGCATCGGCGCTGCTCGCCAATGGCGTGAGGCTCATCGGCCGCAGCTTCAAATACCACCGGCCGCGCGGCATCGTGTGCGCGGGAGCCGACGAGCCCAACGCCATGGTGCAGTTGGAAACTGGCGTGCGCACCGAACCGAATATGCGTTCGACGCAAATCGAGCTGTATGAAGGACTGGTCGCGGCAAGCCAGAACTGCTGGCCGTCGGTGCAGTTCGATATCAGCAGCATCAACAACCTGCTGTCGCGCCTGCTGCCGGCGGGTTTTTACTACAAGACTTTCATGTGGCCGCCTTCGCTGTGGATGACTTACGAAGGGCTCATCCGCCGCATCGCCGGCATGGGCCGCGCACCCTCGCAGCCGGACCCCGATAACTACGCGCATCGCTATGCACATTGCGACGTGCTGGTTGCCGGCGGCGGCCCGGCGGGACTCGCCGCGGCGCTGGCAGCCGCGCGCAACGGCGCGCGTGTCATCATTGCCGACGAAAGCAGCGAGTTCGGCGGCAGCCTGCTTGCCGAGCGTGCCGACATCGACGGCGAACCCGCGCTGAACTGGGTCCGGCGCACGCTGGCAGAACTGCGCGCGCTGCCGGACGTCACCTTGCTCGTCCGCAGCACGGTATTCGGTTATTTCGACCACAACGCATTGGCGATAAACGAGCATGCGCCGCAAGCAGGGCCGCACGCGCCGGCACAACGCTTGTGGAAAGTCCGCGCCAAACAAGTGGTGCTGGCGACCGGTGCGCTGGAGCGTCCGCTGGTGTTTGCCAACAACGACCTGCCGGGCGTGATGCTGGCTTCCGCCGCGCGCACTTACGCCAACCGCTACGGCGTCAAGCCGGGAACGCGCGCCGTGATATTCACCAACAACGACACCGCCTATACCGCGGCACTCGACATGAAAGCGAGCGGGATACACATCGCAGCCATCATCGATGCGCGCCGCGGGTCTCTCGGACGCGGACCACAACTCGCGCAGCAATCCGGCATTGAATACCGCTTCGGCGGCGCGGTGCGGCGCGTGCTTGGCGGACGCCACGTGACTGCGGTTGAAGTCTCCGATATTGACGACGAAGGCAACGCGCTCGGTTCGGCATTGACTATTGATTGCGATCTGGTCTGCATGTCGGGCGGCTGGAGTCCCGCGGTGCATCTGCACTCGCAGGCCAAAGGCAAATTGCGCTACGACGAAAAGCTTGCCGCCTTCGTGCCAGGCGATGCAGTGCAGGCGTCACGCTCCGCGGGCAGCGCAAACGGCGCAATGACGCTCGTCGACTGTCTTGTTGAAGGGTTCGCCGCTGGTGCTGCCGCATCGCAGGCGGCCGGTTGCGGCAACGGCACGGTGCCGGCGACGCCGCAGACATCGCAGGACAACCAGGCGCCGCTAAAACCGTTGTGGCAGGTGCGCAACGGCACGCGCGACAAATGCTTTGTCGATTTCCAGAACGACGTCACCGTCGCTGACATCGGACTCGCCGCGCGCGAAGGCTATACCTCGGTCGAACACCTGAAGCGCTACACAACCCTCGGCATGGGTACCGACCAGGGCAAATTGTCGAACATCAACGGACTCGCGATCCAGGCGCAGTTGCTCAACGCGCAGATACCGGAAGTCGGCACCACCACGTTCCGCCCGCCGTACACGGCCGTCACGTTCGGCGCGATCGCGGGACAGGAACGCGGTCCGCATGTCGCGCCCCTGCGCCTGTCCGCGATGGATGCGTGGCACGTGGAAGCCGGCGCCACTTTCATCAACGCCGGATTGTGGCGGCGCCCGCAGCTCTATGCGCGGCGCGGCGAAACCGATCTCGACGCATTCAACCGCGAAGTCCGCGCGGTGCGCAACCACGTCGGCCTGGTCGACGTCTCCACCCTCGGCAAGATCGACATCAAAGGCAAAGACGCCGTGGAATTGCTCGAACGCGTCTACATCAACAACTGGCGCACACTCGCGGTCGGCAAAGTGCGCTACGGCGTCATGCTGCGCGAAGACGGCATGGTGTTCGACGACGGCACCACCGCGCGCATCGGCGAGCAGCATTACGTGATGACCACCACCACGGCGAACGCGATCAAAGTCATGTCAACGCTCGAATACCTGGTGCAGGTCGAGTGGCGCGACCTCGAGGTGTACCTGACGTCCATCACCGAGCAATGGGCGTCGATGGCGCTCGCCGGCCCTGATGCGCGCCGCGTGCTGCGCGCAATCGCGCCGGAACAGGACTGGGACGACGGTGCACTGCCATACATGGGATATCGCGCGACGACGATTGCCGGCATTCCGGCACGCGTGTTTCGCATCAGCTTCTCCGGCGAGCTTTCATACGAGATCAACGTTCCCGCCGATTATGGACGCGCGATGTGGGAGAAGCTCCTGGCTGCTGGCGCTCCCTTCGGCATCACGCCGTACGGCACCGAAGCAATGGGCGTGCTGCGCATCGAAAAAGGCCACGTCGCCGGCATGGAACTCGACGGCCGCACGACGCCCGACGATCTCGGCCTCGGCCAGCTCGTGAGCGCGAAAAAAGACAGCATCGGCAAACGCTCGCTCAGGCGCCCCGCTCTCGCTGCTCCAGATCGCAAGCAGATCGTCGGCTTGATGTCGCTCGACGGGACGACACCCATTCCGCGCGGCGCACAGTTGGTCGCCGATGCGAACGCGCCGAGGCCCAACCCCATACTCGGCCACGTTACCGCCAATTGCTACAGCCCGACGCTGGGCCAGCCGATTGCTCTGGCGCTATTGCGCAATGGCCGTGCGCTGACGGGAAAGATTTTTCACGCGACTTCACCGCTGGCAGGCATCAGCGTTCTGGTGACTGTAACGAACCACGTATTTTTCGATCCGGCGGGAGCGCGCGTCCGTGGCTGAAATCCTTAACCGCGATCCGGCCTGTCCCGAAGCCTGCCGCCCCGGCCAGTTCGGGGCGCCCATACCGCACGGCATTACGCTTTCTGCGCGCACCAATCTCACGCTGATCGATCTGCGCGGCAATCCGCAGCATGCGGAGTTCCTCGCCAGCGCGCAGGCGGCTCTCCGCTGCGCGTTGCCGCTCAAACCCAATACCGCAATGTGCGGACCGGACTGCGATGTACTTTGGCTGGGACCGGATGAGTGGCTGCTGGTCGGCAGCGACGCGGGGAAAATCAATTCCGAGCTGCTGATCACCAGTGGATTTCTGACCGACGTGAGCCATGGCCGCGCGGCGCTGCGCATCAACGGTCCGCGCACCCTCGATTTGCTGGCGAAAGGCTGCGGCCTCGATCTGCATCCGCGCGTGTTCCAGCCCGGCCAATGCGCGCAGACTTCCCTCGCGCACATCGGCGTGCTGATACACCGGGCGCAAACCGGCGACGGCTTCGACCTCTACTACGCGCGCAGCTATGCGCAGCACCTGTGGCACTGGCTGACTGAAGCCGCGGACGAATTTGGGTACGAGGTCATCGCCCCAACCGACATGTGAACGGCCCAGGAGACGCACGCCTTCACGCGTCATCCTTCGCTCCTCCCCGGCCGGCCGCCTGTTAAACTGGCTGCCGCGCGCATATCAGCACCGGGGAGCCGCATGTCCGAACTGCAAAAACCGCCGTTTCTGGGTTTGTCCGAACAGGATTTGAGCGCTTTGTCCAAGCGCGCGGTCACCCGGTCTTTCCCCAAAAATACCGTCGTCCTCCACGAAGGCGACGAGACCGACACGCTCTACATCATCGTGTCGGGCAAGGTGAAAGTGTTCCTCGCCAATGAAGAAGGCAAGGAAATCGTCCTCGACACGCAGGGCCCCGGCGAATACTTCGGCGAAATGGTGCTCGACGAAGGGCCGCGCTCGGCTT
>Ga0114966_10002777_pt1 | contig 15513 bp, 12 predicted proteins | sample M_130207_XF_Meta_FD_87029 | JGI IMG/M metagenome (GOLD analysis project Ga0114966, IMG submission 87029) | Freshwater microbial communities from Lake Montjoie, Canada to study carbon cycling - M_130207_XF_MetaG | ecosystem: Environmental > Aquatic > Freshwater > Lake | place: Lake Montjoie... | reverse complement strand
TCTTCTATTTTTTCCTCCTCCTCCTTTTCCTCCTCCTCCTCCTTTTCCTCCTCCTCCTCCTCCTCCTCCTTTTCCTCCTTTTCCTCCTTCTCTTCCTCCTCCATTATTTTCGGTTCTTCTTCTAATTCCTCTACAACCATTATAGGTTCTTCTTCTAATTCCTCTTCCTCGTTTTCAGAAAAATGATCTGTTTCAAAATCATAATCGGAATCTTCCGCATATTTTAAAGGTGCATCACAACGAGTCACCCAATTTTTTGTTTTGCGTAATCTCTCTAAATTTTCTTCTCTATTAAAATCCGTTTTCGAAGAAGACAATGTAATTGGTATTTTTATTTTTTTTGAAACCTCTCCTTCTTCTACCGATTCTGACTCTTCCTCCGTTTCTTCTTTTCTCTTATTTTGAAAAGGTTTAGGAATAGGTCTTTCTATCATCCTTTGAAAAGGGTCAAACGCATTATTATTATTCATTACTTCTGTCATAGATAACTTATAATAATTTTATTATATTATATACGCATAATATAATAAATATAAATTATACCATTGAAGAATTAAATCTTTACTAGTATAAATATTTTGCGATTACCGCTAAATAATTATATAAAGGATAATTATTTAAAAATATATAGAATATGCAAATTTTTATACAGGGATTTACAGATACTTTTATAGAAAATAATATAGAATTCTTTTTACAATTATTTACTAATATTTTTGAAACTGACATTACGATAGGAGATATATATGATTCTGACCTATTATTGGTAAATAATTATGATAACAACGGGTTATTGGAAAATAAAATATGGAAATATACTTTTCTATATTCTATGGGTAATGCACTAGATGAGTCATATACAAAATATGACTGTGTTTTATGTCAACAAAAATGTTATGATAAAATAGTTCAATTTATAGATAATAATGTAGAAGAAATGGTGAAAACTATTAAAAACGTATTATATAAACCATATCCAAACATACAATGTATATATAATATTTGCAATCCAGATTATGAACCTGTGCGATTTGATAGATTGAACAAAATGTATTTAAGTATGGGTGTTCAATCTTATAATTGTGTTTTTCATTCCCCTACTTATAAACATACTATTACAAAAGAAATGATAGATACCTATGTTAATAATGATTTAGTGAAACATCAAAGAAATGGAATTGGTATGAAAAAATCCGAAATTTCTTTATTTTTGAATTATAAAGCAATATTAGAACATATATATAACAAATATTCAGATGGATTGTTTCTTATCTTTGAAAGTGATGTAATTGAAATAACGGAAGATATTAAAGAATTGTATGATTTCATCAACGAAATGTATACAAAAAAAGAAGATTGGGATTTAATTCATATTGGAAAAGATGCGTCCAATTCAAATTATTTCGGTAAATCATATTGCGAGGACCCTTTACCATATCGTTTCAATCCAAATCTACCGGGTATTCCAGATACATTTATAGAAGATATTTCGAATCCTAATGATAAATATAGATTAGTTCGTAAATTCGTTACAAGATGTTGTGATTCTTTTTTATGGAATTATAAAGGGATTGTATCCTTTTTAAATTACATGAATGAAAATATTTATTATAATGCACCTTTTGATTATTATCTGACACAATTTTTAGAAACGAATTTGGCATTTAAACATTATTGGTCATTAAATACATTTTTCATACAAGGCTCTAATTATGGTGTAATACCATCGACAATTCAACAAGATAGGGATTAGAGAAAAGCATTGTATTTTTGTTGGATTTTTTCCACCGTCTCTTGAAAATCATGATAACATGTTTTTAAATGATCAATTGCATGTTTACATGCCATTTGTTCTGCAGTTTGCTTGATTTTATGATACCCTTCCCCTAGAAAAACAAAAACCTTATGATTTACCGCCATGTATTGATGTATTTCTTGGAAAGAAGAAAAGGAAGTATATGCAATCGTTTGATTATGATTGGTTCCATGGGTCGGTTGTCCCATACATAAATAAATACCCATATGATATCCTTTTTCTAAAGTATACGTAGTGATTTCCATGGGATGGGGTGTTACTTTAAATTCACTCTGTAATAACTCTTGTAATGGTCTTTTATAATTCTCATTGTTTTTCAATAAATTCGTCCAATTAATATGCTTCTCAAACACACTCTCTACAAAAATCTGCGCAATTTGAAATCCAGGACCACATGTAAATACATTTTCAAACCATTTATCTTCATCCTTCACATTAATACGGCTAAAGTCTAAAAAAATCGCTCCGACAAATGCTTCAAATAAACATCCCAACTTTTTCAAATTGGTTCGAATGTTTTTCGTTTCTGTATGTTTGGACAACATAAACCATTTATTCAGTCCCATTTCCATCGCAATACGACCAATGGTTTCATTTTTCACCAATTCGATTTTAGTATCCGTCATAAACCCTTCATCGGCTTTTGGAAATCGTTTGTATAAATAGAATTTAGCAATACATTCCAATACACCATCTCCCAAAAATTCCAATCTTTCATTCGATTTTGTATATAAGGGTATACAATTATCCGGTTTAGGCATAATATTTACATTGTTTTGTTGATTGATCAAAGAGGGTCTTTTTATATAGGATTTATGCACAAATGCTCGTTTATATAAAGTAAAATTATGTATCGACATGGACAATCCATATTTTTGTAATATGGTTTCAATATCTCTACTTTGGATTTCAGTATTTAGGGAATTATATGGATCGAAAATATAGGTTTCGGTCCCATTGTTTTTATCTAAAATAAAATCATCATCTTTTTTCAATATAGTTTCGTTCATATAGTTTGAAATTATTTTCAAATTATATTATTTATAGTTGGGTTAATATAAATCCTATTTTGTTTTTATATCGTTTTTCTTTTTGTTTTCTTTATTTCCTATCCAGTATAAATTATTTTGTTTAGACATAATATAAGACAAGATAAGATGGGACTTTCTAATGCTGCTAGTCGTGCTAGAAATTATAGTGTAACCGTAAATGCGAATCAAGGAGGAGGAAACAAAAAGGCTGGATTACCATACCAAATTGGTAGAGAAACTTGGACCTCTATTTTCCTACGAGCAACCGATCCTATCTATGGTAGATGTTGCACACAGAAAGACCAAATGACCATGAAATTCACCCCTTCTACTTACCAAGCTCGTCCTACTGGAGGAAGTGTTACCGTCAGCCAAAAATATTACAGTCCAGTCTAAACGAAATATCTATATTTTTTTGTCTTTTTACAAAACAATATAATATGTTTTTGTCAACCTTTCTAAAGAATCATGAAAATCATTATGGATGAGAGAGAAGCAATGTTATATTCCGGAACTCTCGGTCTTTTAGAAAACGAAAACGAAAAAACACCATTTCCAAATATCCATCTTTTCAAAGAAGTTCTTCCTTTAGGCGATATTCTTTTGAAAACCGATGATGATCATTTGCTTCTTATGATAGAAAGAAAATCTATATCGGATTTATTAGCGAGTATTAAAGATGGTAGATATGAAGAACAATCCTTTCGTCTACTCAATAGTGCGGAGAAACACTCCATTGTTTATATTATTGAAGGGATGTTTACGTATCATACGGATAAAAAAACGGTAATATCTGCCATGACTTCTCTCCAATTCTTCAAAGGATTCTCCGTTGTAAGAACTTGTTCTATTTTAGAAACGGCCGAATATATTATTCATATGGCGGATAAAATCGAGAGAAACCTGAAAAAAGGGAAAACATTTGCGTTTTCTAAACAAGAGGCAGGAACCGTTCCCGTTCCTGTTCCCGTTCCCTCGTATTCCACCGTTGTAAAAAAGGTGAAGAAAGATAATATTACTGCAGAAAATATGGGAGAAATACTACTCTCTCAAATACCCGGAATTAGTGCCAATGCAGCGATTGCGATTTTAAAACATACCAACGGTTCTTTTTTACAGTTATTAGAAGTCTTGAAAACGGATCCTTCCAACTTGGAGACGATTATGATTGGAGAAAAAAAAGGTAGGAAAATTAGTAAATCGATTATTGAGAAAATGAGAGAATTGTTGTTGGTCTAATATGTTATCATTACTTTATAATTATGCCTATCACTTTTTAGTATGTTTTGTATATCATTAATAGTAAAATTATAATCTCGATGAATATTTAAATTATTTAATATTTTTTTTATTCCGAAATTGTTTATATATGCTGTTCTATATTGTTTTAACTTTTCATAATTGAAATTTTTTATATATTCTGGATTTATTTTTCTTATTAATATATCTAAATATACAGAATCTGAATCCCAGGAATTATCATTTTGTGTTGCATATCCAAAATCTATAATTATTACTTTTCCATTATAAATTTTATCCTCGTCTTCATCATAAAAATAAGGATAATCTACATTTATCATAAAATTATCCAAATGCACATCATTATGAAAATAATTAAATTCTTCATATAATCTCTTAAATTCATATTTGGCTATTTTCATTAAAAAATCTAAATTTAGTGGATTATCATTTACAATATCTCTTGCAGTTTGATAATTTTCCATTAATTCCATACATATTATAGACAGGTTATATGAATTTTTAGGAATATTATTATGTTCATAATTTAAATTATTAAATTCTTTATCAGTTAAACCATATAATGCTATATTATTAAAATATTCTAACTGTGGTTTATCATTAGAATCTAATTTATCCAAAATTTTATCACAAATATTACTATCTAAATGTTTCGTATAATATAATATATCTGGACATATAGGATCTAATAAACTATTTTCAGATACTAAAGATTTATAGTAAATATCTTTTTGTATATTTACTTCACTGATAAATGATTTATAATTTTGTATAAAAATACATGACTTTGTATCTAAATTTTTTCTTCCATTTCTTTCTAGTTTAAATTGCCCTTTCAGTTTATCATGTGTTATCATAAATTTTATCAATATCTTTCTAATAGGTATTCCATAATCATCTGATCTAATTTTTATAAATGGTGATATTTGATTTTCTTTGTCTAATTCTGCAATTATAGTTATAGAATATGCAGATGAATTTGTTAAAACTTCAATTTTTGAATTTAAAATAAAAAATATAATCATATCTTGCATATTATCTTCCTTGTGTTTTTCTAAAGTTAAAATCTTTTTATTAATTTCAATTCCTTTTTTTTTTTTTTTTGTTTTTTGTTTTTTATTTTTTGTTTTTTGTTTTTTGTTTTTTGTTTTTATTTGGTTACGTTTTGTTGTTTTCATTAATATATTAATATAAACCCATTTTATTCTTTTCCTAAAATGGAAAAGAATAATAACGATAAACCATTTATCAAAGTAGATAATAATATCATTCTAAGTATGGCCTGCATTCGATGGGTGAAAAAAATGGATGAATGTTTACAAATATGTAGCAAAATGAATGGTTGTTATGGCAATAAGGATACGCATCAAATATGTAAAATCAATAATGCAGATAGTTATCGCCGTTTGAATGAGTATTTTGAATAGGGATCCGGATTAGATCCGGAATATATATTACACAGTATATAGAATGCATCGTCTACCTATCGAACTAATACATCATATTCTCTCTTATTCTTACAAACCACAACCGAAACATCTACTAAAAGATATTATTTCGTATGTTACCACCAAACAGGCGATTCATGACCTATTTCATCGTCGATATCATGTATTTACCGACAATCATTCCGTAAATAATCATTTTACTTTCCATATTCATTGTTTTTTGACAGGTCTCCCAAATACATATGCCGATTGTGTGAATAAAAAGATAGAAGTTTGTAATCGAATATTTATGCATCATAAATTAAACGTAAATTCACCTTTGACGTATTGTGTTTTCTGGGGACTATTGACGACGGAAGAGAGATCACAATTTGTAGAAATACAGACCGGAATGCCGTAATTAAGGCTGTAATGGAATCACTCTTGGAACCATCACGGGTTTTCCAACTGTATTTGCATCATATTTACCAGATTCGATTTGTTGTTGACTATGAATCACGCCTCCCCAGTTTGTGTCCATTGGATTATCACTTACGGGAACTTGTTCGGTGGAATCGTGGATTTGGTCTAAAACCGTATATTGACCAGCATATTGACTATATGGATCAAACCCTTGATATTGTCCTTGGTTGTAAGGCGGATTATCTAAGGACGCATCTTCCATTTTAATCGGGATTACTTTAGTCGGTAGTCCTCCTTCGATAGAAAAAGGGCTGTTTCGAATACGAAACACATCGGTGCCCTGTGCATTGGATTCTTCTTGTAAATATAGAACTGGACAACGAATTCCTTTATCTCTCTGGGATCTTACATATAAGATATATTCGTCTAAATTAAAAAAAGGCATGGGATTGGTTTCACTGGGTTGTTCGAGAGTGTTATATAATAATAAACTGCCATTTTGACGAATAAGCACATTAGGGCAACTGGTATCTACTTCTTTTTTATTGGTTTCATCGATGGTCTCCATATTTTCGACGGATGGGAAAATACCGTCCGGATTCGATAAACAAAACGCGATTCCTAATAGGAAAGAAACCAATAAAAAAAATAAAAATATATTTTTCATTTGAGGTATCGCTTTCATTCTTCTTTTTCTTATATATTACTTGCTATATTTTTTCTTTTCTCTTCCTAATATATATGGCATTGTCGCAAACAAAATCGACTAAAGGTGGTAAAAAAAATCGCAAGACGAAAAAAGGAATAAAACCGGATAAATTAATTGCCTATGGGAAAATCTACGCGGATTGGTGTGGGCATTGTGTGATATTAAGACCCGAATGGAAAAAAGTAGAACATGCGCTATTACCTATGCGTTCCCATAATTTTGAAAGTGCAAAAAAAGACGCTTTAATCGATGCATTTAATCGTAAATATGATACGAATCTGGAAAAAGAGGTTGGTTTTCCTACCATTTTTAAATATACCAAAGTGGGAGGAATAGATACTTATAATGGTAATAGAAACGCAAAAGATATGATTGCGTGGTTAAAAGGGAAAGATAAAGATAAAAAAAAGAAAGAAGAAGAAGAAAAGCCGAAAACGATATTTAACTGGTTTTAATTATAATTTTGGATCGTTATAATATAATTTTTATTTATTATAATTTTTATTTATTATAATTTTTATTTATTATAATTTTTATTTATTATAATTTTTATTTATTATATTATATTATATTATAAATACCATGTCTTATGTTTCAGCAGATATGACTCTTTTTTCATCAGGCTATAATGCTACTTCTTATGGAGTAGATGGATATAGTAGTATATTTAGCGATAATAATTATTTATATAATCCAGTTCCAGGATCAACGAATATTGTTTATAAAACATCATTAACTAGTGGTGGATCTTATTCTGTATTTACTTCAGCGCTGAATCGTCCCGGTTCTGGTGTTGTTTTAAATAATATTATATATATACTATATAATTTAGACTTGGAAACCGGAAATGGAGCAGCTATTTATAAGTTTAATTTAGATGGTAGTTCTCCTAGTATTGTTGTGAGTGGATTGGGTAATTCGGATGGTGATTATCCAGTAAAATTAATCACAGATAATACTTATATATATGTTATTAATTTTATTACGAAAGTAATTGGTAGATTAGTAATTAATGGGGATAATACATATAGTTATAATAATAATTGGGTATCGATATCAGCAGATCAGTATGGTTATTTAAGTGGAGGTTGTTATTATAATAATAATATATATATAGCAAATAGTATTCGGTTTATACATAAAATAAATATCACAAATAAAAACAGTCCAATATTAACGTTAAATTGGGCAACGAATGATTCGAATATTCCTATATGGGACATAGCTACCGACGGATTATATTTATATGCATGTCCAGGTAATAATTATAGTTTTTTTTCATTATATGACATATCTACTGGAGTTGCTTTAACAGATGAATGGTTAAATACAAATGGACAATATATATCTTCTATATTAATCAATGGATATACGGTATATTTAAAATCTGAAACAAATGGTAACATATATACTGTGCCTATACAAGGATATACCGTTCCTACCGGAACTACTGAAACTTATAATAGAACTATTTGTTTTCTAAAAGGCAGTAAAATTCTTACAAATAATGGATATATTCCAATCGAATCCTTACAAAAGGGGGATTTAGTAAAAACATTGAATCATGAATTTGTTCCTATTTATATGATTGGTTATAAAGAAATGTATCACCCGAATGATAAACGAAGATTAAAAGATCAATTATATAAATGTTCCCCTAGCCAATATCCAGAATTAACGGAGGATTTAATTATTACTGGATGTCATTCCATTTTAATAGATGAATTTAAAAATAATAGTGAAAGAGAAAATATAATCGGTATAAATGGTGATATTTATATAACAGATGATAAATACCGTTTACCGGCATGTGTAGATGAAAGAACAACCGTTTTTGAAAATGAAGGGACATATACCATATATCATTTAGCTTTAGAAAACGATGATTATTATATGAATTATGGAATTTATGCAAATGGATTATTAGTAGAAACCTGTTCCAAACGATTTTTAAATGAATGTGCGAATATGAATATTCTATAATTCCATTTATATCAGTGAACATTATACACCGAAAACGATATTTAACTGGTTTTAGATATATATTTATTATATATAAAATAAATATATACATGACAAAAATAGGTATGAAGCCAAAATATAGAAATAGTAAAGAATTATATTATAAATATAGACAAAAAAAACATAATTATACACATAAAAAACGTAAATATATTATACGGAAAAGTGTGAAAAAACCGTTGTTACCGAATTCTGCCCACGTGGTGAATAAGAAAAGGACGCATACACCAAATATAAAAAAACACGTATTGACTGGTGTAAAAAATAAAACCAAACATAGACTTCGCAAAGCGATCAAACATAAAACCAAACATAGGTATCATAAAGCGATCAAACATAAAACCAAACATAGACATCGTAAAGGTTTCAATAATAAAACGATTAAAAAAAAAGACATGGAAGGGGGAGTTCGTAAAGATCATGGAGTGAGTCACATGAATACGATTCAGAAATCAATTATTAATTTATTTAAAAGAAATGATCGTGTGGCTGCTATAAATGATGATTCTATTAATCTTAATATTGAAGATTCAAACGTTGATCTGGCTTTAAGACAAAAAAAGCCTAGCCGTTCTGTATTTATGCCAAATGAGATAAAAAACCGTGTTCGTAATTTTACAAATAATAATAAAAATGGAATTGGATATTTATATGATCCAGAAACTAAAATTATATGTATAGGAAACTGGGAAAAAAATATATATATAAAACAGGATAATTTAGATGAAATATATGTATATAATAAAAAAAATAAAAAAATTGAAGAACAAGAAAATGCAGATAGGCCTAAAGAGAGAGTTAATGAACACGTATATAATAATTTTGATATAAGAGAAAAAATGTTTTTAGAAGATAAAATAATGTATGAAGATAAAAAGAATCTAGAATTTAGTTATTTAATAAAAACAAATGCATATAATATTATAATTAATGATACTTCATATGAATGGAAATATATTGGTGAAACTATTGATAATACTATAGATAATACGTTTAAGATAAATGGATACGGTAAATTAGAATTTTTATTATACATTTTTTACGGTAATTTGGAGTTTGATAATAATGCAGATAAAATAAAATTTAATGAAGGGATATTAATAATGAAAAAAGATAAAACGCGACCTGATAATTATCCTTTTTGGTTTGATCTAAGAGGAATTTGGAATACTGACAATCCTTCTATAGATAAATCAACTGACATAATTACAACTTCTATTTCAAAAAAGCCGGTTGCTACTGTAACAAGTAAAAAACCAACAAATATACCTACGAAGAACCTTGCTGAAATAATAGATAATGTAAATCCAGCCCATAATACTGACACTAATAATTATTTACGAATTAAAGAAAATACGGAATTCAATTATAAAATTTATTTTGATTCGAGTGAAGAAGAAAAAGAAAAATATGTTATGCCAAAAATATTTTCCTATTTTAACAAAAAAAAAAAGATGGATGATAATGAAGAAATGATGGATGATAATGAAGAAAAGGAGGATGATAATGAAGAAAAGGAGGATGATAATGAAGAAAAGGAGAATTTATTATGTGTGATATTTATAGGAAAAATTACAGAATATAAAGACAAAACATGTGTGTTTGAGGGAAAATATACATACATAGAAAAAGAAATAAACACAATGGATAAATATGATATATATAGAATAGTATTATTTGAGGGAACCGGAACATTCGATATAAAATATAAGAAGTTAAATTCCTCAAATAAATTTTGTTTTTATCACAACTTTAAAAAAACAATTGGAAAATATGTAGAATATTATAAAAAAGACGAGAAAATGAAAGCATACTATGCAATAAAAATTTTTGACAAGGATCGAGATCGAGATCAAGATTATACTATACGGTATTATCATTATGAAGACGGAAAAGTATATTATGATAATTGGATTACTCATGAGCGAATTTATTCAGATTTTCCGGTATTAGATAAACGCAGTCTAGCGGTTGATGGGGGCAATGAAGCTAATTTTTATATGTATCTGTATAGGATAATTAAACATAAGGAAAATGATATATTTATTGTTAATATGGGATTGGGTTTGAGATTTAAAAGAATAAATAAAGAAACATATAAACAAATTGAAACTATTAAATTTGAATTCATTGATGTACAAATCGGTTTATACGATTTATACACATTGGGTGAAAAAATAGAATATAATTATGACAATCACAAGAAATCAACAATTGATGGAGTATGGGACAATACCGGAGATTTTAAAGGAAGTATTTATTTTTATGATTTTTATGATTTTAAATTGTGTCGAAATATAGTATTTGAAAATAATCAATATATTTTCCTTCCGGATAATATAAAAATAGAAATAGTAGATAATAACCAGTATTATAATGGTATATTTAAAGATATTATTTTCACAGGAAAAATTATACCCAAAAAAAAAAATTATTATAATGAAATTGAATATATTGAATATGAAGAAGGTAATTATAAAATAGATGATAGATTATATTACAAGGATAATCGCGGAAGTTTATATAAAAAAGATACAGATATAACCATACACTACAAGGATAAAGGAATACTAAAAGGTAATTTTAAATATGGTTTAAAAGATGGTAATATAATGTTTAAATATCCAATAGAAATAAATGATAAATCAAAAGTGTTCAGTTTTCCATCCAATCCTGATAATTATTGTATAATAAATATAAATTATAAAGATGATAAAAGAAATGGAATAATAAATATTGAATATCCATCCCAATTTAGAATAGAAGGTAATTATAAAGATGATAAAAAACATGGAGAATTTAGTTATAAGAATAATATAAATACTGAAACTAAAAAAAATATGGATGAGATTATAACGGATATGAAAAAATATATAATAGATTATGATTTTGGAATTATAATTAAAGAATACTTTGATAAGAAAGAGAAAAAGAATGATGATACAGAAAATAAACAGACGGATGCGAAAAAGAATGATGTTAAAAATACTAGTTGTTTGGTTAAAAATAATTTTTTAGATTTTGATCATACTTTTACATTTGATAGCATATTTGATAAAGACCAAATAAATTTAAATATTTATTTATATACTAAATTTTATGAGAATGGTTATACAATATATGAATTATATTTAAATGGTAAATCAATTATGTATTATTTAAAGGTGGATAATAAAATTATTAGTTTTAATAGTATATTTATGGAAATAAGTAATGAAACTAGATGTATGCTAATAAATAGTATAGTAACATATGATAGTTATATTGTGAAAAAACCAGAAAATTTTAATATATTAGAAAAAATTAATCTTAATGGGCATTATATTCATTATTCTTATTTTAAAACGGATAGTGTAAAGACATTTTATTTAGAATTTTTATATTTAAATTATGGTATTAAAAATAGAAGTGATCATAACAAAAATTACTATATGAATAAAACATGGCAATATGTAAGTAATTATATAAATATAGACGATGACGTTATTGCCCAATTAAATGATTTAAATAGATTATATATAAAATGTAAGGCCTTCAATTATTATGGTGACATATTATATATTTTTAAAACAAATGTGTATAAACAGTTTTTGTATAATCCGTCAGAAAATACAAGTCAAATTGAAATAATCAATAAAGAAAATAAATTGGAAAATATCGATAAAAATGTGGATGACAATACAAAAATGCTTACTGAAGAAGTTAACGGAAACAGAAATATAAAATTATGGATTGATAACAATGCACCTAAAGGTAATCCATATAAATGTGAATGCCATGCTGATTTTAATGATAATCAAAATGAATCAAATATAGTATATGATTTTAAATATATTGAATCACGTTTTTTTTATAAAACAAACAACGATAAAAAATCAAAATCCATTTATAAACAGACTTTATATGAAATTTTGTATGGTGGTTCGATTATTACAAACACTAATTATAATATTATATTTAATAATATTACTTCTTCAAATTTAATTACATTTCGTTTTTTTAAATATGTAAATAAAAATATATCAGTTATTGAAATGATATTTGAAAAATATTCGGAAAATATATATATAAAAAAAAATGATTTATTGGAATTATTAAAACAAACCAATGAAAAAGTATATAATGAAAACGATAAATACAAAAAAGAAAAAGAAAATTTTGATCTCAAGAAGGTAACTTCTACGCTAGAAAATGATATTCTAGATATGATACCATTGAAATTCAAATATAACAGTTCGTATACTCCAATAAATGCACATGAAGAAAATTGGATAAATATACCTGAAATTATAAAGTCAAAATTTGAAGATAATAAAACACTATTTAATTATAATTATTTAAAAACAATGCCGGATGAAATATTTAAAAATCTTTATTTAGAATATCCAGAATTTTGTGCATTATTAAACATAGTTTATAATAAAGATGAATTAATAATAATTAAATCAAATGAATATGTAACAAATTTTAGTATTGAAATAAAGGAATTAATAGATATAAATGACAATATTTATAAAATTAGTGATGAAGAAAAAACAGTCGCAATAAATTTATCAAATTCAAGTATGTATGAAGGTAAAAATAATTATGAAGTAAACGATTTTAGAAATATAGTTTTAAATGAAACAAATAAAACAGTTATAAATAAAATTTTATACTATTATAGTGAAATAATAAAAAAGTATAACGAAAATAAAAATAAAAATAATTCAAAATATAATTTTGTAGATATGAAGAGAGAACAAATACAATTAAGTGATATGCTATATGAAACACTTGGTAATTACGATGGTAAATTCGGCACAGACTCAAAAAAGAAAGTATTCATTATTGATAATAATAAAGCGTATTATGGTAATCACATATATAGTTATGTCCCAGATAATATAGGTGCGATATTTAAAAATAATATTAAATTGGAAGATACATATAATATAATTGATAAAGAGGATGGAATACCATTGATACCCATCTATCAGGATAAAGAAAATAAAATAGAAATAACTGATGATTTTACTGAAACCACAACGGATGAAAATAAAATAACTAAAAATGAATTATATTTACTGCGGCTACTACATAAGATATTTCCAAATAACGAGGATCCTTTTAATTATATAGATAATTCAATGTTTAGAGAAATTTTAAAATTATTTAGAGATTTTAACAACAGAATTTTTGTATATAAAAATAAATTTATGTTTTTTGATACAGATGATGAAAATAGTAAATATACAAAGGATGGAGTAGATACAAAAACAGGAAAAATGATGGACACCAAAAATTGTGCAATATGTGAGGATGTTCGTAGTAATGGCAGATTTTTGTATCTGATAAATCATCCAAAAAAAGGTAAACAAACACAAACACAAATTCATCCTGAATTTTTATGTCGTAAATGTTATTATGACATTTTGTTTAACCCTATTACGAATTTTGCATCATGTCCATTATGTCGAGCTACATTTTCAAAATCATATTTCCAAAAATATTTAGAATATGATATTGAAAAAGATAGTAAAGATTTGTTTTTAATTTCAAAATACAAAGGAGAAGATAAAATAACAATAAAACCAAATTTTAATGACAAAATTTTTTTTAAAAAAATAAAATTAATCAATTATTTAATATCTACAAACAAAATATAAACCGTTCTTGTTTCTATTTATCAATCAAGACGATGCACCCTAATAAAAATGCATCCGCTTATTTGGAAATTATTTTAGGTCCCATGTTTTCGGGAAAAACATCTAAATTAGTCCAAATTTACAAACAATGTAAATTATGTGATATTTCCGTTCTCCCAATCAATCATTCGAACGATAAAGAGAGAAATCCGGAAAAAGAAAGTGTCTTAGTAAATCACGACAATATTCATATTCCATGTGTTACTACGGATGATTTGTCCACTATATCTACGGTAAATTATTCTGTCCTCTTGATGAATGAAGGACAATTCTTTCATGGTCTGGTCGATTTTGTAAAGGCACAATTAGCGTTGAAAAAACAAATATATATTGCCGGATTGGACGGGGATTTTCAACGAAATGTTTTCGGCGATTTGTTACGATTGATTCCATTATGCGATAAAGTAGAAAAACTAACATCGTTATGTGGTATTTGTAAAAATGGAAATCAAGGGATATTTTCGAAACGTATTTCTACAGAAATGACACAAACGGTGGTTGGTGGATCCGATAAATATATTCCCGTATGTAGATTTTGCTATGAAAATGATATAGAAGATATCTAGGAAATAAAAGATATTTAGAAAATATCATGGACCATTCTTCTATTTTACTAACGAATATGGAAAGCAATCCTCTCCATTTTCGCATTTTGGATTATTTAAAAACAATGACAAAAACGCCTAAAGTCTATATTTTAACTCCTACGTATGGATCGATGTGTCATGTGAATTACATGTGTGCATTAATCAAAACCATCGAAATGTTCCGTTTATATAATTTTCCTTTGCAAGTCGAATTCTGTAAAAATGACAGTTTGGTTTCGAGAGCCCGAAACAATTTAATTGCCAAAGCGATGTTTGATCCAGATACTACGCATATTATGTTTATCGACAGTGATATTACCTGGGATCCTATGGATATTTTCAAATTGGTTTTAACCGAAAAACCGTTGGTAGGTGGCATTTATCCCATGAAACATTATTTCTGGGATAAATTAGTTCCTAAACCGGGAGAAACCAAAACCCCCATTGAAAAAATGGTGGAACGGAAAAACGAGAATGCGTATTTAGCAAATATTATTACCGATCAAGAAATGATTCAATATAATTTAGTCAAATACAATATGAATTATATT
>Ga0114966_10002776_pt1 | contig 15515 bp, 18 predicted proteins | sample M_130207_XF_Meta_FD_87029 | JGI IMG/M metagenome (GOLD analysis project Ga0114966, IMG submission 87029) | Freshwater microbial communities from Lake Montjoie, Canada to study carbon cycling - M_130207_XF_MetaG | ecosystem: Environmental > Aquatic > Freshwater > Lake | place: Lake Montjoie... | reverse complement strand
GTAATTGCAAGAGGCCTAGATCCACTAGCGCTGAGGCTGTGCTTTCTTGAAAATCGATTCCGTGCACAAATGGATTTAACATGGGAGTCTATAGAAAGTGCAGATACAACACTGAGCAAGTGGCGTAAAAAAATGGCACAATGGGGTGATTCACCCAAGAAATTAGTAGACCAAGAGTTCCTCAATAGTCTAGAGAAGGATCTAGATACACCTCGTGCACTTCAGCGAATCCGTGCAGTTGAAAAAACCGATGAGATTTCAGATGTCAACAAGCGAGCTATATTCATGTATGCCGACGAGGTATTAGCTTTAAATTTATCACGACGCGAAATTAGTAAAAACATCTCGGTGGAGCAAGAAAGGCTTTTGAGTGCACGTCTGACTGCTCGCAAAGAAAAGCGATGGGGCGATAGTGATGCATTACGAGCTGAGTTAGAGTCAACCGGACTAGAGATTAACGACAGTGCCGATGGACAAGAGTGGAGTTGGCGCTAAGCCGGTAGCAGTATTGCAAGAAGTAAGATTAAAAAACCGCCATTAATGAGTGAGATCCCGATGGCAGTTCCTTCGATCAAATACTCTTTGCTTGCACCAGGAAAACCTGCACGAAGTACAACGGCCATCCACACACAACTCGCAATTATTCGTAAACTACGCCCTCCCCACATGCGCCCGATACTCCAGATTCCAGCACAGGTTGCGGTAAAACTTAAAATTAATCCAAATGGTGGCAGAGATGCATGCAAAAATACCGAACCGATACCTAAGCCACCACCGAAAATAACGGCGTAAATAAAGGGCATTAGAGGGCGATGCCAGAGGTTAAGTCACTCTCGCGACCATCATTATCAAAGGGTGCGGATTTTTTACCTCGCACGAGCGTGTAGTACTCATCCCCCCAAATCGCAAGACCTAAGTTATTAGATAGAGCAAAGAATGGTCCATCGAGTGCAATCTGAGTTGCATGTGCCGCCATAGCATCCATCTTGACATCGACGAACTCGTTACCATCAATCAAGGTTGTTACAAATGAATCATCTTTCGCAAATGGAATCTCATCGACATTATCGCTACCAAAGAAATCAGAGCCAATTTCCTTCATAGCCGCTATGCCCGCTGCGATAACTGACTTCGGAACAGTGTTCCAATAAATCTTCTGTATCTGCCACTGTGAAAGCTCTGCTGCTCGCATTGCTACGAGATGGGCTTTAATGTGATCGGGATGGCCATAGCCACCAATTTCATCGTAGGTAATCAGAATATGAGGTTTAATTTCATCAATCACTCTTACCAGAAGCTGTGCAGCAGTATCGAGATCGGCCTGCCAAAAAACATCGGGGCGATTATTAGTCTCCATCCCCATCATCCCACTATCTCGAAAACTACCGAGGAAGCGGTGGTCTCGTACTCCGAGTGCACGCATGGCATTCGTGAGTTCGATTTCGCGGTGTGCACCAAGTCCATCATCACTGGCACTAGCAAGGTGAGAGAGTTCAGGAACAAGGACTTCACCTTCTTCGCCCCGAGTGCAGGTAACAAGTGTGACGTGGGCACCTCGTGCGGCATATAACGCCATTGTGGCGCCATTATTGATCGTTTCATCATCGGGATGGGCATGCACTAAGAGAATTCGATAACCCGTATAAGAATCTCTCACTAGTACACCGCACATGTCGGATCAATGTGCTTAGCCCAAGCAAGAACGCCGCCCTCAACATGTGTTGCATCACTAAAGCCAGCGCTTTTGACTATAGATAGCGATGTCGCAGATCGCACACCCGAGCGGCAGTGCATGATTATCTGCTTGTCTCGTGGCAATAGTGCAAATGCAGTGCCATCAACGAACTGCGATAGTGGAATTAAAACCGAGCCAGGGATACGAACAATTTCAAACTCATATGGTTCTCGTACATCTACTAATATAAAATTTTCTCGGTTATCCATTTTCGCTTTAAGTTCGAAGACGTTTATCTCTGATGGAGCAATTGGCGCACAAAACGCCTCATAATCTTCAAGTAAGCCTATTTGAGTTGGATTATCTGCGCAGATGACACACGCTGGATCTTTAGAAACTTTGATGCGGCGATAACTCATAGCTAGTGCGTCGTAAACCATGAGTGAACCAATAAGTGGTTCGCCAATTCCGGTGATGAGCTTGATCGCCTCTGTAGCTTGAATCGATGCAATCGATGCGCATAGCACTCCTAAAACTCCAGCTTCGGCGCAGTTAGGTGTATCGGCAGCTGGCTCTGGGTGAAGACAGCGATAACAAGGGCCATATTCAGAGAAGAAAACACTTGCCTGTCCATCGAAGCGAAGTACGGAGCCCCAAATATATGGTTTCTTTAAAAGTACGCAGGCATCATTAATTAAATATCGCGTCGCAAAATTATCGGTACCATCAATAATTAGATCGTAATCTTTGAATATCTCCATCACATTAGATCTATCTAAACGCACTTCATGTGTGACTACTTCTACAAAGGGATTTATCTGGGCAATCTGTCTCTTTGCACTTTCCGTCTTACTTCCGCCGATATCACTCTGTCCATGAATAATCTGACGTTGTAAATTTGATTCATCGACGGTATCAAACTCAACAATGCCAAGTGTTCCAACTCCTGCGGCAGCCAAATACATTAAAATTGGTGACCCTAAACCACCTGCACCGATACAGACCACTCTGGCGCCTTTGAGCCTTTGTTGACCGGCCGATGAGATCTGCGAAATAACCGTATGGCGGCTGTATCGACGCAACTCTTCGGTGCTTAGCATGGGCATCGAATCTACCAACGGAGGAATTTTCATAGAGTAGTAAGTCTGCCGTAGTCACGCCTGTGTCGCTAGTTTTTATGGGGGGGGAGAGTATTGGCACAAAACATATAAAGTCCCCTACGATTGCACTAATGAGTACAGCAGATACAACTAATAAGGCGCGTCTGCCTCGGGATGAGCGCCGTGCGCTCCTGTTATCGGCGGCTCTAGAGGTCTTCACCGTCGCTGGTTATCACTCTGCGGCTATGGATGAGATCGCCGATCGCGCAAATGTCAGTAAACCAGTTTTATATCAGCATTTCCCATCAAAGCTCGATCTCTATTTAGCTGTACTAGATCTACACATTGACTCACTAGTCTTTGAAATTCAAAAGGCGATCGCATCTACTCCAGATAACGCAAATCGCGTTCATGCAACTGTTGATGCTTACTTTGCCTTCATTGAAAAAGAGGGTGAGGCATTTCGACTGCTTTTTGAGAGTGATATGAGCGTCGAACCATCTGTGCGAGAGCGACTCAATCGGATGACATACGACTGTGCAGCCGCGGCGAGTGCCGTTATCTCAATCGATACTGGGCTGCCACGTGAGGCTTCAATGCTGCTTGGGGTCGGAATGATTGGTTATGCCCAAGTCACAGCACGACATTGGTTAGACCGAGACAGTACATTGACTCGCGAACAAGCCGTAGAACTCGTTAACAACCTCATGTGGAGAGGGATTTCGGGTTTCCCACGCAATTAAAGGCCGATAGGATTAACCCTATGAGCGTTAAAAAAAGTGAAGTCGCTATAAAATCTGAGGTCCGCATCGCTGTTACTCGCGTTGCAAGCGACATCGTTTTTGAGAGCGCTATGAGTGCAACTGATATTAAGAGTGCAGTAACTGAGGCGATCACAACGGGCAAGCCACTAACGCTCAGTGATGTTCGCGGTCATGAGATTATCGTTCCGGCAGACAAGATTGGTTTCGTCGAAGTTGGCGAATCTCCATCGCGTCGTGTCGGCTTCGGCGCTGCATAACGTGTCACTGACTTTCGCTGAACTTCCACTTCGCCCCCAAACTATTGAAGCCCTTCATACACACGGCTTCACCGCACCCTTTGCAATTCAAGAGATGGTTCTGCCCATCGCACTTGGTGATGGTGATGTCATTGGTCAGGCAAAGACTGGCACAGGAAAAACATTAGCTTTTGGAATTCCAGTTATCGAACGCGTCATTGCCCCGCATGATCCCGAGTGGGCAGATTTTGCAACTAAGGGAATGCCACAGGTTTTAATCGTTGTTCCAACTCGCGAATTATGTACACAAGTCACACGCGATATCGAAGAGCTAGCTAGTAATCGTGGAATCCGGACATTGGCCGTTTATGGTGGGCGCGCATTTGAGCCACAGATCGAAGCTCTTCAAGCTGGAGTTGAAATCGTTGTTGGAACTCCAGGACGGTTATTAGATCTTTCTCGACAGGGCCAGTTGAAGTTAAAAGAGGTTTCACGTCTTGTCTTAGATGAGGCCGATGAGATGTTAGACCTTGGCTTCTTGCCCGATGTTGAAAAGATTTTGGCAAATACTCCAAAGCGTACGCAGACAATGCTTTTCTCAGCGACCATGCCTGGCGACATTATCGCTCTGGCCAGACGCTTCATGAATCAGCCAATTCATATTCGCACGCAAGATAGCGAAGATGAAGGCGCAGTCGTAAGCCGCATCGAACAACACGTTCTGCGTGCACATGCCATGGATAAGATTGAAATGCTCGCTCGCATTTTGCAGGCAGATGGTCGTGGACCGACGATTGTTTTCTGTCGTACCAAGCGCACCTGCCAAAAGACAGCCGATGATCTTATTGAACGTGGCTTTAGAGCCGACACAATCCATGGCGATCTTGGCCAAGGCGCGCGTGAAAAGGCTTTAGGTGATTTCAAGGCTGGTAAATCAGATGTTCTTGTTGCAACCGATGTCGCCGCACGTGGAATCGATATCGAAGGCATCACTCACGTGATTAACTATCAATGTCCAGAGGATGAAAAAACTTATGTCCACCGCATTGGGCGTACTGCACGTGCCGGCGCCGATGGAATCGCGGTGACATTCGTTGATTGGGATGAGCTCGCGCGTTGGAAGATGATTAATCAAGTTCTCGAACTTGGATTGGCCGAGCCCGAAGAGACTTACTCATCATCGCCACACCTCTTTGAGGTTCTTAACATTCCCACTGGCTCAACTGGCCGCATGGTTAAAGCCAAGCCAGTTGTACGTGTTGAGAGTAAAGGCTCATCTGCACCACGCAGAGATTCAGCTCCACGCAAAGCAGTACAACCTAAGGAAAAGAATGAGCGAACTCGTACACGGACTAAGAAGTTTAAAGAAAGCTAAGCTGCAACAAAAACCCGTATCGCATCTACAAGCATCTGCACTGCGATCGCGGCAAGTAATAAACCTGCGATACGAGCAACCAGTGTAACTCCAGCCTCTTTTATGACTTTTAAGATCGTCGTTGATGCCATTAAGGCAGCTGCAATAGCAAGATGAACCCCAACAACAGCTGCAATTAATCCAATAATTCGCCCAAGCGTATCGGCGCTTTGTACGAAGATCATCGTTGCAACGATTGCACCCGGACCGGCAAGCAACGGTGTTCCAAGAGGCACTAATGCAATATTGGAATCTGAACTCTTGCTTTTGTCACTACCTGTACCACCAGTTAATAAATCAAGTGAGATCAAAAGCAATAACAAAGCCCCTGCCGCCTGCAGTGCCGCCATAGAGATATTGAGATAGCTGAGTATAAAGCGGCCAAATAAAGCAAAGAGTGTGATGACAGAGAAGGAAACTGCCGCGGCTTTAATTGCTAGAACTCTTCGCTCCTTAGGCGTCTTATCTGCAACGAGTGCTAAAAATATGGGCGTGGCACCTGGTGGATCCATAATTACAAAGAGTGTTACAAAGGATTGAATTGCAAATGTAAGTGCGCTTATCTGGAGTGCCTTCATGCCCGTACCACCCGTCGCTGATCTGCAAGTGACTCTAATCTTTCCCACTGATCAGGAGCCGTTTGAAATTCACCTAATAAATTGAGTTTACCGTTGCCGTGATAGTCGCTGGCACCAGTTACTACTAGCCCCAATTCATTAGCGATATTTCGCAGCATGGCACGCTCATCAGGGTTTTGATCACGGTGATCAACCTCAATTCCATGTAAGCCGGCCGCTACTAAATCTGAAAAATCAGCTGCTTGAAGAGTTTGTCCTCTGTGGGATGCAAAGGGGTGTGCAATGACTGCAACTCCCCCAGCGGCACAGATCATGGCAATCGCATCGACCGGGGTAGGTGCCGCGTGAGAGACATAAAAAGCAGAGTCATTGTTGAGCATTCCCCGAAAAGCCTCATCGCGCGATTTTATGACTCCTTTATTAACAAGTGCATCGGCTAAGTGAGGGCGCCCTAGAACTGCACCATCTGGACGTGCAGCTTCAACATCATCCATCGAAATATCAATCCCTGCTGCTCGCATCTTTTCAATCATCTTACGCATGCGCGGTACACGACCATCACGAGTTTCTTCAAGCATTATCTGCATCTCTTTATGCTCGCCATTAAAGAGCAGAGCTAACATGTGCACACTGACTCCATCATTGGTCAAGCAGGAGATTTCACTACCTAAAGCAAGGCCGATACTCCCCCGAACTGTTTCTGCGGCTTGGGCCCAACCCGACGTCGTATCGTGGTCGGTGATGCCAAGAAGGGTTATTCCTAGTGAAATCGCTTTATTTACCAGCTCGTACGGAGTATCTGTTCCATCGCTCTTATTTGTATGTGTATGTAAATCAATCATGGATTTAACTCTGCTCGCGCACTTCGTGTCCGTGTAACAACCAAAATGCAACCCACCAAAATAAGTACAATTCCAGGCAAAATTCCAAGTGGTGGCTTTTGCCCAAGCCACCATACTGCTAATACAGAACTGACTGGTACTTCAAAGAAAATGATGAGAGAAACGATTGCAGGTGATACTCGTTTAAGTGTGGAGTTAAACATAGTATGGCCAAGAATTTGAGCACCGAAAACTAATCCAATTAAAATCCACCACTCGCGCGCATTAAAGTTAAAGAGTGAATATCCAGAAATCAGTGCGATTGGTAGGGCTGCGATTGAACAAATAAAGTAACAAATGGTTGTATAAGTAGTTGTTTCAATAGTTCTTTGGGCTCTAGAGCCAGCCATAATGTAAAGGGCGGCGACGGCAGCTGAAATTAATGCAGCAAGATCACCTAAAAACGATCTGAACGAAATTTGCAGATCAACTCCAGAAATCAGTAGTACGCCAGAAAAACTCACCACCATTCCTAGCCACGCTTTGGATGGAATATGCCCTCCAGTCATCTTCACAAAGAGCGCAGCAAATATTGGCTGTAATGCAACGAGTGCCGTACCAGCTGCAACGCTTGTCCAGCGCATTGCCAGAAAAAAACCCATGAAGTGTGTAGAAAGAAGAAGTCCGGCAATCACAGACCACTTCACACCATTTCGATTGAGCGAATGTCGGAGTGCAAAAGGAAGGGTGACAATCGATCCTCCGAGATTTCGCCAGAAAATCAATGTAGGAATCGACATGGTGCTCATTGCAATCAACGGCCCGGATGTACCCACACCAAGAATTCCAAGGCCCAAGCGAATAAGGTCGGGCCTGGCTGGAATAGCTGCATGACTATCGCGAATATGTTGCTCATTCTCTAACTGTTCGCCGCTACCCATAAGAGAAAGGTACCCTTATCTCATGAGCAGCAATCTCCTCAACCGAGTATTTCTCGCCCGTCTTGCAGGCACTGCGGTCTTTGACCCTAATGGTGATCCTGTAGGAAAGGTGCGAGATGCTGTTGCGACCCTTCGCACAAATAATCTTCCACCCCGCGTCTTAGGTCTTGTCGTTGAAGTTCCTTTGCGCCGCCGAGTATTTGTACCAATCACTCGTGTTACATCCATTGAAAGTGGAACAGTTGTTATTACTGGTCTACTTAATATGCGCCGCTATGAAACACGTTCTGGTGAGGTTCTAGTTCTTGGTGACATGCTCGATTGCTCAATCACCCTTATTGCATCCGATGAAGTTGTAACGGTTGAAGATATGGGAATGGAGCAAAACCAGAGTGGTGATTGGCTTATTAATAAAGTGCACATCATGCGCTCTGGTCATGGACTTCGCCGTAAGGGGGCAACTTCTACCGTTTCTTGGGAGGAAGTAGTTGGCTTTGCACACACCGAACAAAATCAAGGCGTTGCAAATCTACTTTTAACTTTAGCCAACTTGCGTGCAGCAGATTTAGCAACGGTATTGCAGGACTTACCTCCTAAGCGTCGAGTTGAAGTTGCAGGCGCACTTACCGATGAGCGACTAGCCGATGTACTCGAAGAGATGGATGAAAATGCCCGTGTTTCACTCTTAGCCAAGCTCGAGGGTGAGCGCGCTGCAGATGTTTTAGGTGAGATGGATCCAGATGATGCCGCCGATTTATTGCGTGAAATCGGCCAGGAGCGCGCAGAAGCACTCATCGAGTTAATGGAGCCTGAAGATGCTGAGGATGTTCTGCGACTCATGAACTATGAGGATTATTCAGCCGGCGGAATGATGACAACCGAACCAATTGTAATGAGCGCTGATTACTCAGTTGCCGATGCCCTTGCCGCAGTGCGCCAACAAGAGATTTCACCGGCATTGGCATCTCAGATTTTTATCGCGCGTCAACCACTTGAAACACCTACGGGACGCTTTATCGGAACAGTTCATTACCAACGATTATTGCGCGAACCACCTTCGACTCTCTTGGGCTCAATCGTAGATACGCACTCTCGCGGTGTCACGCCCGATGCATCTCTGCATGAGGTTTCATCACACTTGGCAAGCTACAACATGCTCTCGCTACCTGTAGTTGATGCCAACAATCGCTTGCTAGGTGCGATAACCGTCGATGACGTTCTCGATCACTTACTGCCAGATAACTGGAGACATGATCATCGCGAGAAATCGCCCATTGAATATAAGGAGGGTTAGTCATGGCACGTAGCTTCGGTTTAGATACACCACGTGATACCCGACGGACTCTTCGACCAAACTTTGATCCTGAAACATTTGGACGCTTATCAGAGCGCTTTGCACGCTTCTTAGGTACTGCACGCTTTTTGGTCTACATGAGCGTCTTTGTCGTTACTTGGGTTGCTTGGAACTTCATTGCGCCTAAAGATCTGCGCTTTGATGACTACCCATTTATCTTTTTAACACTCATTCTTTCGCTACAAGCATCATATGCAGCTCCATTAATCTTGTTGGCGCAGAATCGACAGGCTGACCGCGATCGAATTCAGCTCAATGAAGATCGTGCACGTAACGAACGTAGTATCGCCGATGCCGAATATTTAACGCGTGAAATTGCAGCACTTCGAATCTCACTTGGTGACGTTGCTACACGCGATTTTGTGCGCGGTGAGCTTTCAGATTTAGCAAAAGAGGTTATTACTGAACTACGTAGCAATTCCCAATCGGACTCCGAGTAAAGACTTACTTCGCTTTATTAGTTTTTCAGTAATCTCAAAGAGGGCTTTTGCACTAGCTGATTCTGGGTCAGAGATTACAACTGGAACGCCAGCATCTCCGCCTAAGCGAAGATCAACACTAAATGGAATCTTGCCGAGTAGTGCAACATCGCTTCCGACTAACTGCGATAACCGCTTAGCTGTCTCTTCTCCGCCACCGTTTCCAAAGAGTGAAACGATCGCCCCAGTTGCCGGATCTGTGTACTCAGACATATTTTCAACAACACCGATTACCTGTTGGTGAATCTGGTGTGCGATTCGACCTGCGCGCTCAGCGACTTCCGCAGCTGCAACTTGCGGGGTTGTCACAACCAAGATTTCAGAGGTTGGAATTAACTGACCGAGAGAGATTGCAAGATCTCCAGTGCCAGGCGGTAAATCGATAAGTAATAGATCTAAATCCCCCCAATAGGCATCGGCTAAGAGTTGCTCAAGGACTCGGTGCAGCAGTGGTCCACGATAGGCAACTGCATCACTGCGCTCTGGCTTAAACATCTCCATTGAGACGGTTTTGACGCCAAAGGATTCAAGCGGAATAAACATTTGATCGATCGCCGTTGGACGTTGGCCCATAAGGCCCATTAAGCGCGGAATCGAGTGGCCATACACATCGGCATCGAGGATCCCAACGCGCAAGCCCTTTTGAGCGGCGGCAACTGCAAGGTTTACAGTGACGGAGGATTTTCCAACTCCACCTTTTCCTGATGCGATTCCAATTACTCGCGTCAATGAATCTGGTTGGGCAAATGGAATAAACTTTTCGCGGCCATTGCGCATTATTTTTTTTACAGTATCACGCTGTTCTTGTGACATAACCCCAAATGTCAACTGAACAGATGTGACTCCTTCAATGGCTGAAACCGCGCCAGTAATATCACTGCGCAAACGATCCTGCATTGGACAACCCGATATCGTTAGGAGAATTGAAAGAGAGACTGTGCCATTGTCCTCATTAACCCCATCGACCATTCCAAGCTCGGTAATCGATCGGTGAAGTTCGGGATCCTGTACGGTGGATAAAGCATCGGTTACTTGATCGATCAGAGTCATATGAGATCTGGATCAATCCGTGCCTCGGGACGCTTCGGCGTTGTCACAGGTTTATCCTCCATAAGATCGGCTAACTGCTTCTTCACAAATGTCTTTGGGTGAAGATCGGCGGGCTGTAGATTTTCAAAACCCGGTCCTAAATTCTCCTTTAACTCAGTCGTTGCAGTTTGCGAAAGAGCACGTAACTTCTTCAGTATCTTGGCAGCCTCTACCGCCACCTTTGGCAGGCGCTCTGGCCCAACTAAAATCATCGCCAAAATAGCAAGGCCGAAGAGTTCTCCTGCACCGATATCAAAGAACATGCGCTTAGCCTATCTGCAATGAGGTAGTTAGTCTTTTGCTGCAATTAAGGACAATGTGGCTGAATACTCTTTGCCATCACGCACATATGTAATCATGACGCGATCTGCGACGTTCTTGGATCGAACGGCAACGATGAGCTCTTCGGCGGCATTTATTCCGCGATCGTCAAATTTAATAATAATGTCACCTGGCTTTAAGCCCGCCTTTTGAGCTGGCCCACCTGACATGATTCCAGAGCTGGATTTGGCGATGAGTGCACCCAGACCCGTGAAGGTCAAATCTAATGAGACTCCTAAGACTGGATATGTAGCCTTGCCGTTCTTAATTAATTGATCGGCGGTTTTGCGCGCTTGATTAATTGGAATTGCAAATCCTAAACCGATTGAGCCTGCCTGCGACGTTGAACCCAGAGATGCGATTGCAGAGTTAACACCGATGACGGCTCCCGTTGAATCAACGAGTGGTCCTCCAGAGTTGCCAGGATTAATTGCCGCATCGGTTTGAAGGGCGTTAATAAATGAATTTTCAGACCGTGAGCCACCTGCAGTAACTGGACGGTTTTTTGCACTAATAATTCCCAATGTTACAGTTCCAGATAGTCCAAGAGGTGAGCCAATTGCAATTACTGGATCTCCAACGGCGACCATATCGCTATCGCCAAACTGCAGCGCCGATAAGTTTGCCGTAGCAATTTTCAATACTGCTAAATCATAAGAGGCATCACGGCCCACAATTGTTGCGTTATAAACATCACCGTTATTGAGTGTGACACGTAGGGTGCCACCTGATTGTGCTACCGAGGCAATGACGTGGTTGTTAGTCAAGATATATCCACCGCTATCGATAATAAAGCCAGAGCCTGTGCCACCTCCACCGCTTGTACGAGTAGTGATAGAAACAACTGATGGTAGAACTCGTGCAGCGATTCCGGCGACAGAGTCTGGCGCTCTTTCAATAACGCTGGCAGAAGAAACTAGATTTGCATGCCTAAATAATGTGCCACCCGTTGCGCTAACACCTAAGAAGCCACCAACGCTGCCGGCAAGTAGGGCAACTAGAACGACCGTACCCCGCGTATTTTTTCTAGAGTGCGAACTTTCCCACCAAGGTGGGGCAACGTGTGTCCTTTTTGTACGGGGAAATATCATGGCTGTATTTTGCTACAACTTAGTAGCGACTAACAAACCATCGCCCGATGCAATCAAGGTACTCACCCAATGCTCTGAGTCGGTTTTAATGATTTTGCCAGCGTCGCGCAGCGAAACCGTCTTTGGATCACGCTGGGCTGGATCACAGACTTTAGATCCCCCAAAGAAGTTATCGATTACTAGAGCCCCGCCACTTCGCAAAATGCGGTGTGCCTCACCGATCACAAAGGTTAAATCCTCTGGATTGTGGCGCAGAACAACGAGGTCATAGGCGCGATCAGTAAGTTTTGAGATTACATCCAGAACTGAGTTAGTAATGAGGCGATATCTTGTCTGGGCAATATCGGCATCATTAAAGGCTATCTTTGCAATACGGGTGTGTTCCATCTCATCATCAATCGATGTCAATGTTCCGCTATTGAGCATTCCATCGAGCAGCCACAGGCTTCCGACACCTGAACCCGTACCCACTTCTACAACTGACTGCGCCGACAATGTAAAGGCTAAGTGGCGAAGATAGGCACCGGCACCGGGTGTTACATCTACTGCGCCGAGTTCGATGCCACGTGCACGTGCCTGTGATTTGAAGTGATCTTCAACGATAAAGTTTTCAGCATACGAGTGTGGATCGGTTTTCATCACAGTGACATAATCCACTGAATTAATAAGCGAACTCCATAACCTGTACCACCTTTTGGATTTTCTCCTGCATCGACTTCGCTACGACCGGCGCCAGCGATATCTAAATGCAACCATCGCCGAGTACCGGCAAAATGCTCAAGGAATAGCGCCGCCGTAACAGAACCAGCAGAGTACTTGACGTGACTGGCATCGTGATTAAAATCTGCAACATCGCTTTCCAGCGAATCTTGATAATCATCAATAAGTGGCATTCGCCAAACACGATCTCCGGAATCTGCGCCAGCCTTTACAAACTGGGCAGCTAGCTTGTCATCACGTGTATACATTGCAGCAAACTGTCTACCAAGTCCTAAAGTTGCCGAACCTGTCAGCGTTGCAATATCGATTAAATAATCGGGACCTAAATTTATGTCGGCATATGCCAGGCCATCGGCAAGGACTAAACGGCCCTCTGCATCGGTATTGATTACCTCAACAGTTGTTCCTCCGTAATGTTTAATCACATCGCTAGGGCGCTGGGCAGTAGCCGAGATAGCGTTTTCAGCACACATCATGAGAGCGGTAACACACACATTGGGTTGTAACTCTTCAAGGGCCGTGAGCGTTGCAAGTATGGCTGCAGCGCCTGCCATATCCGACTTCATGGGAATCATGGATTCATATGGGCGCTTTAAAGAAACTCCTCCAGTATCAAAGGTGATTCCCTTGCCTACTAAAACAACGTGAGGGAGCGCCCTAACTGAGTTTTTCCTATTTTTGGGGGTATATGTCACCTCAATAAAGCGTGGGCCTGGATCTGGTACGGATCCACCAACTGCGCGCAGGCCACCAAAATCTTTAAGTGCTTTGCCACTGAGAACACTTACCTTTAATCCATTTGATTTGGCGAAGGCTTGCGCTTGTGTAACCATCCACGCAGGAGTCTTAATATTAGACGGCGTATGGACCATATCGCGAGCGCGTGCAACTGCTTTCGCATAAACATGAGCAGCATTAACTACCTCCTTGTCATCACTTGCAACTAAGAATGTAGGAACATCAGCAGGTTTTCCGCTCTTTAAACTCCATAGGTATGCACCCATGGTTAGTGAGATTGCATGTGCGGCAATATCAGTTTTATTTACTGCACATGCTGAATAAACCGTTGATTTTTTTCCTCGAACTTTACGTGCGATTGCTGTTGCAGCAATACGAAAAGCAGGAGTTGTTGCATCGCCAATAGCTGTTAAATAAATCCGATCGGTGGCACAGTTATTTGCACTAACTGGAATTTCAAATATTTCACCAGACTTTCCAGTAGGTGAAAAAAATGAGAGCTCATCTAATAAATCGATTGCAAAACACTGCTGAATATCTTCGATGATTGTCCCGGGACCCTTAAAAACAAAACTCTCATCACCATCGCTTAGATATGCCAGTGCAATTACATTGGCCGATGTAGCGGCGTTGAGTTTTACTGGTGCGCTGGCAAGTGTTGAAGACATGCGTTGAAGGCTATCGCCTAAGAATGCTTTACTTCTTAACTAAAGCGACCGCGGTATGAAGTGCGGCGCTGAGATTATTTGCTTCCTCTGGGTTGAGCTCGACCACTAGGCGTCCGCCGCCCTCAAGAGGGATTCGCATAACCAGGGAGCGTGCCTCCTTAGTGACCTCCATGGGACCATCACCTGTGCGTGGTTTCATGGCTGCCATGGGAAGACTCCTCTAAAAGCTTGGGCGAAAGTGCAAGGGGGCAAGTATCTCGCATTTATCACGCTGGTGGGAAATCGGATTTATAGCCCCAGTAGCCCGCTCAACCGTGCCCTTCCAGTAGTGATAACTGCATCCACGGCGCGAACGGGTACCGATAAGAGCTCGGCGATCTCGACCGAGGACATAGATCGCAGATAGTGCATGGTCAAGATGAAGCGCTCTTCTTCGGGCAAGGATGCCAACACCTCTGCCAAAGTTGTGGGCGCACTCATGGCATAAGGCTATCGCTGGATGGATGGAGCTTGCTTGAAGCCTTGGGCCCGTTGTATTTATCGAAATGATCGAGCAAAGCGCGCCAGTGAGAGGCGCACACCGAGATAGAGCCCGGGTGAGATGAGAATGAAAACCGCCCGTGGGGCGAGAACTTCCTCTGACCAATCAAATCGTGTCTGGCCTTGGTTTATCTGATGTAACTCAAAACGTCCAATGCCTTTAATGATTGGCCCCGTATGGATCACATCACACTTATACGGCGGAGCCCATGCACTTACTTGCATTGTGTCGAGTATTCCAAATGATTTAATGCCAGTGAAGGCGCTGATACAGGTACCAATACCATCGCGTGTCTGTGATGTCACCCAGACCTTTGTCTGTAACATCCATTCGCCTTGATTCTCCCAATCGACAAGTGAATTCCAAACCTGTTGAATCGGTGCATCGATAGTGAGTGAGATTGCAATGTGATTACTTCTCATTGCCCACATGCCGCAAGTGCATCCTCGATAGTTGTGGTCCATGAGATTAAATCACGCATTCCTGGTTTAATGAAATTTTCAGACTCTAAATGGAGAACCAATTCATGGAGTGGGTCATAAATTCCAAATGGATCAAGAATTACAACTGGCTTATTGTGAAATTTTAAATAACGTCCAACCCAAATTTCAAAGAACTCCTCAAGAGTGCCGGCACCTCCAGGCAAGGTAATAAAGGCATCGGAGATATCTGTAATCATCGCTTTGCGCTCACCCATTGTTTCTACGACATGGAGCTCGTCATTGTCATGATCTGCAAACTCAATATCTACGAGAGCTTGTGGAATCACTCCAACGGTTCGACCATTGACTGCACGCGCACCACGTGATACAGCGCCCATCATTGAAATATGGCCACCACCTGTAACAAGCTCCCAGGAAGCAGAGCCGATACCTTCGCCTAATTGATAGGCAAGATCTACATATTTTGGGTCGATGGTTGGTGAGGATGAGCAAAAGACAGCGATACGCATGTGAGAAAGAATAGGGGTTAGGCTTAGCACATG
>Ga0114966_10002775_pt1 | contig 15515 bp, 13 predicted proteins | sample M_130207_XF_Meta_FD_87029 | JGI IMG/M metagenome (GOLD analysis project Ga0114966, IMG submission 87029) | Freshwater microbial communities from Lake Montjoie, Canada to study carbon cycling - M_130207_XF_MetaG | ecosystem: Environmental > Aquatic > Freshwater > Lake | place: Lake Montjoie... | reverse complement strand
TTCCTTAAAATCTTCATTAACTACTTCCTTAAAATCTTCCTTAACTATTTCCTTAAAATCTTCATTAACTATTTCTTTAACTTCTTCATTAACTATTTCCTTAAAATCTTCTTTAACTATTTCTTTAACTTCTTCTTTAACTATTTCTTTAACTTCTTCATTAACTACTTCCTTAAAATCATTATCTTCATCATCTTCATCTTCATCTTCATCTTCATCATCATCATCTTCATCATCATCTTCATCATCATCTTCATCATCATCTTCATCTTCATCTTCATCTTCATCATCATCATCATCATCATCTTCATCTTCATCTTCATCATCTTCATCTTCATCATCTTCATCGTCATCATCATCGTCATCATCATCTTCATCATCATCATCTTCATTTTTGTTTTCAATTATATCTTTTTTGTTATTTTTAATTGTTTTTTTATTTTGTTGTTCTTCACATAAATTTAAGATATATTCATATGGTATAATATTTCTAATTGTATTTTTAATAATTTTTCTAATATTTTTTTCAATTAAATTTAGATGATATTGCTTTTCAGAAGGTTTTAAATTTTTACTTGAAAATAGATAAACATTTTTCCAACAAAAAACTGCAGAATTAATTAAACATTTGTGAATAAAATCATATGGTTTAATTATAATAAAATCATCTAAATTAACATTAAATTCTATTTTAATTTTAACATCTAAATAAATAATATTTTTTAATAATTTTTCTAAATATTTGCATTTTGTTTTTTTAATAATTTCATTATATTCTTCAATAACTCTATTATTATTCCACATTTTAATTAAAACTAATTCTTCTTGAAATTTCTTAATATTCATATCATTATCATTAAAAATCTTATAAATTATTTTAGCAATTGGAATAGTAAAAATATCTAATAAATGTTCTATATATTCTTTTTTTGTATCTAATAAAACTGTTTGTTTTTCCATCTATTTTAAAATAAACTTTTTCCCCTTAAATAAATTATATTTAAAGGAAAAAAATAATTAAAAAAATAATGACAGAAGAAACTTGGTGGTATCCTAGCAAAAATGAAAAAAAGAGAATTATGTGGTGCGGAACACATCCAATTCAATCGAATGGATATAGTCGTGTTATGTATTATATTTCAAAATATTTAGGTAAATATAAAGAGATTGAATTAACTGTATATGGATTTCAGAATTTTAATAATGTAGGAGGTCAAGATATATTAAGAGGCGATATTCCTAAAAATGTTATAATTCATGATGCTTTTGCGAATGAAGAACCTAAACGTTCTGGATTTGGTGAGAAAGAAATTGGAACATATCTTAAAGAACATCCACAAGATATAATTATAATATTTAATGATGCTATAATTACAACAAGTTTAACAGCGACAATTATGAATGAATGTGGAAGTGAAAAAAAGAATTTCAAATTAATTTCATATATGGATCAAGTTTATAAATATCAAAAAAATGAATATATTCAACTTCTTAATACTTATTATGATGCTATTATTGCTTTTACTCCATATTGGAAAGAAATTGCTTATAAATTAGGTATTAAAAAAACGATGCCTATTTATGTATTTCCACATGGTTTTGATCATAATTTATATTATCCAATTGACCAAAATATTGCTCGTATTTATTATGGATATGATGAATGTGATTTTATGGTTCTTAATTTAAATAGAAATCAACCGAGAAAGAGATGGGATACGACTATAATAGCATGGATTGAATTTGTTGAAAGACATTATAACGTAAATATTACAAAGAAATTAACGAAAAATGATTGTAAGATTAATAAACATACATCAAAACCGATTAAATTAGTTATAGGAACAATGGTAGATGGTTATTGGAATTTATCAAATGTGATTGAAAATGAAGTTAAATTACGTGATGTACCACTTGATTATGTATTAAAAACGATAATAACAATTCAAGCACCACAGGCATTATCAGATAGAGATATAAATATTTTATATAATGCTTGTGATATAGGTGTTAATTCAGCAGACGGTGAAGGATTTGGATTATGTGGATTTGAAGGATTAGCATTAGGAAAGGCACAAGTATCAGCATATGTAGGAGGTATGAGAGAATTTTTAAATGATAATATATCAATATTAATAAAACCTAAAATAAATATTTATTTAGATAATAAATCTAATGGAATTGGCGGTGTTGCTGAATTAACAGACCCACATGAATATGCGGAAGCATTTTGGAAATATTTAAGTAATCCGGAATTAGTTGAAAAACACGGATATAGAGGAAGACAACATATATTAACAAATTATAAATGGGAAAATATGATTGATTATTTATATAAAAGAATTTTAGTAAATTTATAAAAAGGATTTAAAGATTATTTTTATAATATAAAATAAGTTTTGTATGTAATTATATAAGACTTCATTAATAATAATATAATTATATATAAGTGATTATTTATAAAAACAAAAATGATAATATAAATAATATATAAACCATTTTGTTTTTATAAATCATGACTTATATTATTTATTTTTCTAATTTCACCTATATCTAAAATAGGTAATATTGGTGAGCATTCGTGAAGATGATTTTTAAGGAATGTTTGAATTTTAAATTCGATAGGAAATAGATGTTTAAAACCTTTTTTAATATCAGTTGTTAAATTTTTGAAATTATCATCTAATAGATGATTACTTTGAATTGGTAAGATTAATAATAATTGTATTTTAGGATGTAGAAAACTTCCATTTTTTTTAATTTCGTTAATTTCTCTTACATTAAGATAATTAAAGATATCTTTTGAAGTTGGTGAATAATTATAAGGATAATACCAATCATAATTTAAATCAAATCCTTTATAATAATTATAAGTCCAATATATTCCTGTAATATAATTTTCAACAATCATTGAAATCATATAAGTATCATAATGAATATTAATATCAAATAAAGATTTATAATAAGAATATCGCCATTTCTTATGATTACTATAAATTTCATTTAAAAGAAAATCTTTATTTTTTAATCCATATTCTTGACTATTTAATGTAAAATCCCTAGGTTTTTTTTGAATTACATTTGAAACTTCTTCAAATATATTTGTATCTTCGGTATTAGAAATTTGAAAGAATATTTCTTTTAAACAATCTTTATTTATTTTTCCATCTATTACTAATGAACCATTTTTCTCAATTGCTATTGTAGTATAATCAATAATTTTATTAAGACCCTTATTTTTCATATTTAATGTAATAATATTTGGTATGAAATCATTACCTAATATAGAACACATAACACAATAACTTTCAATAATTTCTATATCATTAATATTTTTCCAATTAATTTTTAATTCTTCTAATAATGATTTTTTAAGTTCATTAATATCTAAATATGTAATTTCATCATCATTTTCACGCATAAGATAGATATTATCTATATTTGATAATAATGATAATATAATTAAATCTGCGTCAAGACCATTGATAATAACGCCTTTTTCAAATTTAATAGTTTTTAAATAATTGAAAATTTTATGTTCTCCTTCCCCTTGATTTTTACTTCCATCAAAAATAAATGAAATATCTTCATTTATCTTACTAAAAATAAATTCGTCTAAATTATTCATAAATTCTGTTCCTGCTGAAATAGCATTAGTATCCCAAGAAGAACTAATTTTATCAATCTTATTTTTATATATGGATAAATATCTTCTTTTTCTTTGTTGAATAATTTTAGCAACAGGAGCAACACCATCAACACATATTAACATCTTTTCAGGTTTATATAAATCATTATAAGATACGATTTTATTCCATAAATTTATAAATAATTTATCTTTATCAGTTTCTTTATGTGCTTGTGGATGAATAATTCCATTAAAATCAATAGCATATATAGAAATATCAATTGGTATTTTATCAATTAAAATATTTTTATATTTTTTAGTGAGATTATAGAAATAATAAGGAATACCCATTTTATAAAGATTTTATTGGAATATTTAAATCTTAATAATCATTTTTTAAATAATTTTTTATTTCTTATTTTCTTTTAGAATATTAATATGAGTTTTATAGACGCCTTCTTTGGTTCAACGCAATCCCAATTTACAGCATATGCTATTTTTGCTGCTGTTGTTTCTATTTGTATATCAATCATTCTAACTGGTACTGATATGACTATTGGAAATCGTTTTCTTTTAATCTTCTTTGTAATTTTAGCTGTTCTTCCCTCTATTTTACTTATGCTTTTAGAAATTACATGTATGGTTACAGGTGGAAATAAAGATGATCGTTGGTGGTGTTGGTTATATTCTTGGATTATTGCTATATTCGTAATAATTTATTGTATATTTGTAGTAATAATATCTTTATCTTCATTATTCACTTATAATAATGCTATAAACAAAGTTGATATGAGCGAACAGAATAATAAGATGTCTCCTGAAAATTCAAATAATTATGCTAAAATGATGATAAATACAAATACACCAGATGCTATTGAAAAATTTATGAATGCGGAAGAAGATGATGATGAAAAATATAAAATATCTATGGTTGGAACTGAAAATTTTGCCGAAAATAAAGAAAAATCTGATAAAAAATTACCTGAACCAAATCAATCAATAGAAGATCATCCTACATCTCTTACACCTCCTACATTACCTTCACCACCATCATCTCCTATGCCTTCACCACCATCTTCAAAAGATGAAGGTCATATAGTTAAGGAAAAATATTCATCAAGTGAATTATTAGAGGACCAATATGAAGCATTTACCAATCGTAATTATGCTTCATTCTAGATAAAATATTTAAGAATATATTATAGATAATAATTTAATGAATTATGAAAAATAAAACTCCATTTAAAACTCAAAATTGTAGAAATTGCGGTCTTAACGGACATATTTATAAAAATTGTCCTCATCCAATAATTAGTTTTGGAATTATCTGTTATAAAGTTGAAAAGAATGAGATTAAATTTTTAATGATACAAAGAAAAGATAGTTTATCTTTTATGGAATTTGTTAGAGGTAAATATGAAATCTCAAATATTGAATATATTAAGAAATTATTATTAAATATGACGATCGGTGAAAGAGAAATGATTTTAACTAATTCATTTGAACATATTTGGAATTATATATGGTTTCAAACGGATATTAATTCAAATAAAAATAATAAAGAATATATGAATTCTAAATTTAAATTTTTACTTTTAAATGAAAATAATTTTCTTAGAAATTATATAACTTCTATTAGAAGTGTATTTTTTTCACAAGAATGGGGATTTCCAAAAGGAAGAAGAAAAATTAAAGAGAATGATATTGATTGTGCTGTTAGAGAGTTTTTTGAAGAAACAAGAATTAAAGAAGAAGATATTAGTATTATAAAAGATATAATTCCATTTGAAGAGATGTTTTTTGGAACAAATGGAATTATGTATAAACATCTTTATTATATTTCAAAATTAATTAATCACGATATTCCAATAGAAATTGATAATAATTGTTTAGAACAAATAAGGGAAATTAGGGCGATAAGTTGGTTTAATTATAATGAGGTTATCTCACATATCAAGTCATATAATACGGAGAGAATTGAATTATTCAAATTCGCCAATAAAAAGATACTTGAATATGAGAAATTATAATTTATTTTTTCTTTTCAAATTAATTATTAGAATTAATGCGAGAAATACCTACAATAGAAGAATGTGAAAAATGGAAATTAAATAAAATGATTAATCCTATTTCAGGTTATAAAATTACAAATAAAAATGGTAAAGTTTATAAACAACTTAAAAAATCTTGTGAAAATATTAAAACACCACCACATACATCTCCTGAAATACCAACAGAAATTCCATATAAAAATAATATAATAAATCGTGATATTTGTTTTAAATGGTTAAAAAACCCTTTAATTAATCCTTTTACAAATATGACAATTCAAGAAGGAAAAGGTGTTTTTAAAACTTTAAAAAATGCTTGTATGGAATTAAAAATAATTGATAAAAAAGGAAAACTTATAAAACCTTTATTAAAAACGAAAGATATAAAAGATAATTTACAAATTACAAAAAATCCTATTCGTCATTTAAAACGAAAACCTACACAAGAAGAATGTCAAGAATGGCGAAAAAATAAATTAAGAAATCCTATTACTAAAATTAAAATTAAAGAAAATGGTGAATTATATAAAGAATTCGAAAAAATATGTAATGGAACTCCTATAAAAAATAATTCACCTATTTCTATTAGTCCTATTATAGAAAATTATAAAAAATCATCTATTAAAAATGATTATAAACCAATTAAAAAAGAAAAAAGAGTAATTATAAAAGATGATTTAAATGATATTTATTATCCTGATATAAATGATAAAGAATTTAATAAAAAATTATTATCATTAAAAGAAGTTAGAGTTCATAAAATAACTAAATATAATGATATAAATACATTAGAAGATTTTGAAAAAAAATCAAAAGAATTATGTAAATTTGAAAAATCATCATTTCAATATCTTATGTCTCATTATTTATCATATAGAACTCCTTATCGAAGTATTCTTCTATATTATTCTGTAGGTGTCGGAAAAACATGTACAGCTATTACAATTGCTGAAAGTTTATTAATTAATCATAATGGTTTTGATGAACCTATGATATGGGTTATACTTCCTTCAGCAATTGAAGGAGGTTTTAAAAATCAAATATTCGAAAATATTAAATTAACTGATTTATCTTTAATTACTAAACAATGTACAGGAGATACTTATTTTAAATTAGCAAATATTTCAAAAGAAAATGATTTAAAAATCGCAGAAAAAAAAATTAAGAAATTAATTAAATCTCGTTATACTTTCTTCACTTATGAAGGTTTTGCTAATTTTATTGATACTAATTATATATCAACTGGTAAAATTGTTAGTGATAAAGTTATTATAGTCGATGAAGCACATAATATTCGAAATAGTGGAAATGAAAAAGATGAAAATAAACGTGTTTATTCTGCTCTTTTAGAAGTATGTAAAGATGGTATTAATAATCGTCTTATATTTCTTACAGCAACTCCTATGTATAATGAACCAAAAGATATTTATAATCTATTTTATTTATTATTATTAAATGATAAAAGAGAAAAATTATATAGTAATGATAAGATATTTGATATAAATAATAATATAACTCAATCAGCAAGAGATTTTATATCTATGATGTCTTCTAATTATATTTCATTTTTACGTGGAAAAAATCCATTTAATTTTGCTTTTAAATTATCACCTAAATTAAGTGGATTTGAAACTCTTGATAAAGTTATTCTTAATACAGAAAATGGTAATCCAATTGATAAAAATGATGAAAATTGGATTTCTAATATTGATGATGGAATTATAACATCACAATTATCTCAAAAACAAATATTATATTTAGAAACAAAGAAATTAAATGAAGTTGAACAAAATAATTTCGGTTCTTTACAAGCAATGAATATCGTCTATGATACTAATATAGGTGGTGAAGGTTTTAATAATATATTTGTTAAAACAGGCGATAAAGAACAATTACTCGTTAAATATAATTCAAAATATAAAAATGCTTTAAGTCCATCAACAGATAAATTAGGATTATATTCATCAAAATTATTTAAAATTGCTAATATTATTAAAAATACAAATGGAGTTATTGTTATTTATTCTCGTTTTGTTTGGTCAGGTGTAATACCATTAGCAATTACATTAGAACATATGGGATATTCAAGAGAAGGAACTGATAATATTTTAGAAAATGGAGATATAACTCATAATACAACTTATCCTAATATTAAATATCCTAAATATTGTATTCTTTCATCAAGCGACCCTGAAATTATGGGAAATACTACTATAAATGGATTAATGACTAAAATTAATCATCCAGATAATAAAGATGGTTCAATTGTTAAAGTTATTTTAATAACACAAGTAGCAAGTGAAGGATTAAATTTTTATAATATTCGTGAAATGCATTTAATTGATGCCTGGTTTCATTTTAATCGTATAGACCAAATTATAGGAAGAGGTATTAGAAATTGTAGTCATAAAAATCTACCAATTGAAGAAAGAAATGTTTCAGTATTTCTTCACGCATCTATAAATGGATATGAAAAAGAAACAGCAGATATTCATGCTTATAGAATAGCAACTGGAAAATTATATCAAACTAAAATAATTGATGAAATAATTAAAAATAATTCTATTGATTGTAGTTTATTTAAAAATATTAATTATTTTGATAAAGATTTATTTAAATTAGGAGAAATATCAATAAAAACATCACAAGGAATAAAAATTAAATATCAATTAGGAGATGATAAAGATATAGAACCTAAATGTAAATTCGATTTAGAAAAAATTAAAGAAAATTCAGTAGGTTTTAGAGAAGAAACATATAAACATCTAGGATTAAATATAAGAGATAAAATTAAAGATTTAGTTTTATTAAAAATTCATGATAGAGAACGATTTTTATCAATGGATGAAATTAAAGATTTTTTTAAATTAGTTGATGAAAAAATATTAATGTATGCTATTAAAATGAGTATTTATCCTAATATAATTATTGATAATATTACTTTAATTCCTCATAAAGATGGAATTCATATAATAGATGTTATTGAAGATATTCCTTTAAAAATATCATTAGAAAAAATTGTTGAAGATAATCTAAAAGTTATTGTTAATGAGAAGAATGATTTTTATGATAAAATGGAATTAATTAAAAATGAAAATTATAATAATGCTGTTATTGGTTTATATTTAGGATTAGATGAAATAACATTTAAAATGATTATTGATAAAATTTTTAAAGAAAAAGTTTTAAATAAGATTGATAGTTATATTGAAAATTGTTTTATAAGAGAAGGAGTATTAATAACAGAGAAAGAAATTAATGGAGTTCCTTTAATTTATAAATATATTGGATTTGTTAATATTTTTAATGAAATTTTTGAACCTCTTATATATAATGAAGATGGTATAAATCATAAAAATTTAAATTCAAAACAATTAGAACAATTAAAGAAAAATAGAAGAGTAATTCAAAAACCTTTAGATATGAAAAATGAAACTATGCCTTTTGGAATGATATTACCTAAATATCTTGATAAGGAAAAGATAAATAAAATTAATGTATTTAAAATATTAACAATTGGAATTATGACAGGTGAAAAAACAGGTATGGTTTGTCAATCATTTAAGAAAGTGGATCATTCACGAATGTTTAAAGAATTAGGATTAAAAGATGATAAAAATAATAAAGAGAGTTATTGTTATAAAATAGCAACAGAACTTTATAAAAAAAATAGAATGATATTATTACCCGAATATAAACCTATAAAATAAAATACATATATAAAAAAATGATTTATTATAATATAATAAACCTTTATAAAAATATGGATATTATTCTTAATAAATTACCAAATGAATATGAACAAAATAAAAAAATGTGGATTTATGAAGATAATATACCTATTTTTGAAAAATATAATCAATTTCAAGAAATTAAATTAGAACCTATTAAAAAAGATATTATAGAACCTATTAATAAAGTTATTATAAAACCTATTAATATATTTAATATAGAACCTGTTAAAAAAGATATTATAGAACCTATTAATAAAGTTATTATAAAACCTATTAATAAATCTATTATAGAACCTTTTAAAAAAGAGTTTATTAAAGAAAAAGATATGATAAAACAAACTCCTATTAATTTAATTATAAATCAAACATTCACAGCAAATGTTATGAAAAACGAGATTAGACAAAAGTTAATTGATTTCGTTACAGAACCTAATTTCGCAAAAGCATTTGGAACAAAGAAATCCGGTGAAATTGTTAGTGCTATTGTTAGAGATAGTTGGAATCAATCTATCGCATTATTCATATCATTTCTATTAGATGCTAATGTTATTTATAAAGATAAATCATATCTGTATAATAAAGATAAAAATAAATTAGAAATATTAATTAAATAAGTATTCTTCATGTGTTAAATATTTATCAATTTTATTTATAGGAGTATTTAAATTTTTTGTAAATTTTTTTTTAAGTAAATAAAATTTCATATATGAAGAAATTCTTTGTTTATTTTTAATCGATGTTTCAATATTTTCATTTGAAATTTCATCATGTTTATCTTTATTAATAACATCAATATAAGAATTACATATATTTTCATATTTTGTAATCTCATTATGTGTCTTAATACAGAAATTAATATAATTATCAATCTCTATAATAATATTTTCATCCAAATTACTAATATTTATATTAACTCCATTTATATTCTTACTATAATTATTATTAACCTTATAAATCATCTTAAAAATTTCTTCTAATTCAAACTGATTTAATAAAGAAATATTGTCTTTTATTCTTTTACATAAATCTTTTTTTTCCATAAAAAATAAAAATGATATTTATTTAAAGATAAATTATAATCTTTAAATTGTTTTATGTCAATATCTTTAAATCAGGATGATGATATATGGGGTATAATGACAGATATGAAAGAAATGATATTAGAAGAAGAAGAAGGAATAAAAGATATTGAAATAGTATGTTTATGTGGTTGTAAAAAAATTGTTATTGAAGACAGTATGCAAATATGTAGTGATTGTAGTTCTATTTTAGGAAAAGAATTAGATAATACTGCTGAATGGCGTTTCTATGGAAATGATAATAAAAGTGATGACCCTTCAAGATGTGGATTACCTACAAATGTATTATTACCAAAATCTTCATTAGGTTCTATTATAGGTGGTAATAAATTTGGAAGTAATTATGATATTCGTTTAATTCGTAAATATCAAATGTGGAATGCTATGCCTTATAATGAAAGAACTTTATGGAATGTATTTGATAAATTAACAGGTGTTTCATTAAGTAATGGAATTCCACAAAAAATAATAGATGATGCGAAAGTTCTTTATAAAAAAGCATCTGAAAAGAAAATAAGTCGTGGAAATAATAAACAAGGTTTAATTGCTTCATGTATTTATCATGCGTGTTTAATGAATAATCTTCCAAGAAGTTCAAAAGAAATTGCTAAAATGTTTGATATAGATCCAATCGTTTTAAATAAAGGAAATTCAAGATTTCAAACTTTATTACAAATAAATGTATCTTCGTCATCTCCATTAGATTTTATAAGTCGTTATTGTTCGAATTTAGATATGAAAATGGAAGATATTGAAAATTGTAAAATATTAACAAAATTTCTTGATGAAAGTGAAATAGTAAGTGATAATTCGCCTGTTTCAAGTTGTGCTTCAATTCTTTATTATTATTCAAAAAAAAAGGGATTAGGAATAACAAAGAAACAATTTTCTGATGTATGTCAAGTAAGTGAAGTAACTGTTGAAAAAGGTTATAAAACATTAGAAAGTTTTGAAAGTTATATAAATAGAAATTTAAAAATATTCGTTTAATAACAAATTATATTATTATTATATTGAATATAAATTATGTTCAAATATCAATTATTTTCACATTGGATATATATATGGTTTATATTATGTTATATTGGATTAATTGATGTTTCGCCAATAATTTTTTTTATATTCGCATTATTAATTATAATAATATCAATAATTATTACCATAATTTATCATAAAAAACTTAATAAACGTTATATATTAAATTTTATAATAAAATTAATTCCAACTATTTTATTATTTAAAACACCTTTAATCGTTGAAAATGATTTAATATTTGGTTTTTTCCTTTTATATATTTATATTATTGTTCTTCTAATGAATAATAATAATCCAATTGATATTTATTTAAAAATATATTATAAACATATTGAAAATTGTTGATTACTTAAACAAATTAATAATAAATATTAATTAAAAATGGTTAATAAAGAATTATTTGACTTTATTACAAGAGGAAATATCGAAAAAAGTTTATATACTACATCAATTTTTCTTATTGAAAATTCTAAAATAGAAGTTCTAGAAGATACATTAATAGATATATGTTCATATATAGGAACTTTTATAAATGTTAAAGAAGTTGCTAAATTAAATGATATAATTATTTCTACAAAATATTTAATTGAAAATACAAATCTTAAAATTGCTGATTTTTTTATCGTAATTACTAAAATGTGTATTTTATGTAATATTTATAATTCAAATCCAGTATGTAAAACTGGAGTTATTCCTATCGGTAAATTAAGAGAAAAAATTATAGATATTTTTAGTGAAGAATTTAAATTAAGTTCTAATGGAATTTCTAAATTTGAAATGATTATTCCTCCAACTGATAGTGAAGCATATATATTATCAATTAAAATTATTAGTTCATTTATACGTATTATTAAAATTCTTGATAATCTTTCAAGTGAAAATGCGAATGCTATTGAATTAATTTCATTAAAATTTAAGAATTGTTTTGATTATATAATTAGAAAGAAATATATAATTCAAACTAAATTAAATCCAAGCGAACATGACCCTATTTATTTCTTATGGGGTTTTATTGAAATCTTATATAATCATGAAGAAAATATTCATGGATATTATTGGTTATTTTCTAATAATTATTCAAAAAAAAATAAAAAAAATAGAATAGGATTAATTTATGGATGTTGTGTAAAAATTATTTATAGTTATAAAAAATTTATTTCTACAAATTGGAATCAAAAAGAATTAAATGTAATTAATAAAACAAAAGAAATATCAAATGATTTAATTAAACAAGTAAGGAATGATTTAAAATCTAAAAATCTTTTACCTGAAAAAGAAAAAAAAGAAATTAATATTAATGATGAACAAATTAATCTTAATAATCTTCAACGTTTGTCCATTTTTGAAAATTTTATCCCAAAAAAAGAATTAACTACTGATACTAACAACGAAAAACCCGTATATGAAGACGAATTTAAATATATATAAACATTATTCATAATGATATTATAAAAACTTATTTCTTTTGGAAAATGAATATTCAATCTATTATTCAAGAAACTTATAATAGATCTACTAATGATAATAAAGATTATCCATCAATTCTTTTAACAATTCTTAAAGAAAAACATTTATGGCCTTATATCAAGATTAAAAAATTTAAAAATGATAAAAATTTATGTTTGCTTCATAATTCTTATAAAAGAAATGATATTATTGAATTTCGTGAATTATATGATGAATGTAGAAGTATTATTCTTGATTTTTCTAAATCTATTGGAAATAATGTTGTAATTAATTATGCTCATTCTATCCCACAACGTTTATCTATTGATAATTATATTAATAATAATTATAATTCAACTGATGAATGTCATTTAGCAATGGATGGAACATTAATCACAACATATTTTCATAATGGAAATTGGTTTTTTGGTTCAAGTTGTTGTCCTGATATTAATTCTTCAAAATTCTCACATCCAACAAAAACTCATGGATATATGCTTGATGAAACTTTATATGAAATTTATAAAAATAATGTAGATATTAATGATACTAATATTTCAACAACTTTAAGAAATTTATTTACATCTAATTTAAGTCCTCTTTATTCATATGTATTTATTTTACTTCATCACGAAAATAAACATATTATAGATTATAAAAATGAATTTGGAGAAAATTTTAAATTATTATATCATATCAATACTAAAAATCGTTTATCTCTAATTGATGAAGATATTTTATCAAAACCTCTTGAATATTTAGGAATTAAATATCCACATAAATTTGCTAATGTAGAAGAAGCAATTACTTTTATTTCTAATAGTGAAAAATCAATTATTATTAAAAGAAATAATCAACTTCTTAAAATTGCTAATAATCATTCACTTCATTTAGAAGAAGTTCATTCAAATAATCATAATATCTATTACAATCTTCTATATGTATATATGCTACAAAAATCTAATTATTCAATTATTGAATATATTAATGAATTTTATCCATCTAATATATTCCCAACAAATCCACAAGAAGATATTAATTTATTATTTATGACTATGAGCGAAGTTATTTATAATTTATATATTTCTACTACTAATTATTATCCCAAATATAAGAGATTTAAAGTAAATTTGGATATTGATAGAACTTTAAGTCCTCTTATTCGTTTTCATTTAGCACAATTAAGAAATCAACAAATTTCTATTTATATAAAAGCAATTATTACAAAAGAACAAGTATTTAATTATTTATGTCATACAAATAATATTAAAAATATTAAAAAATTAATTTTTCATTATTCCACCACTAATATTTATAATATTTCAAATGAAATTATTGAAGTTTTTAAAAGAACTTTTTTAAATCTTTCTTAATTTATTTTTTCTAAATATCATTAAAAAAATGATTATTTCTTTTTTAATATTTAATATTTAATGAATAATTTATCAGCTCTCGAAATAGTTAGAGCAAAAAGACTTATTAATGAATTAAATTATATATTAGATATTAATAATAATAATTCAACTTTTCTTGAAAAAGTTGTAGCAAAAAAACTTATAAGAGAATTAAGTAAAACATTACTTGATAATAATCTAATTTTAATGGAAAAAGAAAATACATCAGCACTTGAAAGAGTTAGAGCAAGAAGATTATTAAAAGATAATGAAAATACTAATCAATATTCATCAGCACTTGAAAGAGTTAGAGCAAGAAGACTTCTTAATAAAAATTAATGTTCAATATAATTATTTTTATATTATTTTTATATTATATATGAATAATTTTATAATAATATTAAAACAATATAGAGATAGATGTTATATAAATTCTATATTATGTGAAGCATCATATAATTTTTATAATTTTATAAATAATATTTTTATTTTTCCTACTATTCTTGGTAGTAGTATATTAACATGTCTAAATAGTTCTAATATTGATAGTGATAAAATTAAAATTACTAATATTATTATTAATGGAACTATTACTATAACTCTTGCTATGACAACACAATATAAATTACATGATAGAATAGGTTTTTTTAAATCATATCAAATAAAATATACAAAATTAAATCATCAAATAGAAAGTATTTTAAATACTAAAAATGATGAAGATATAAATATAGATGATATTAATATGACTGTTAGTAAATATGATTTATTATGTGAAGAATTACAATTTATTTATCCTGAACATCTTAAAAATAGAGTAATTAAAAGATTTAAAAATACTGAAATAACTTTACCAAATTCTCTTGCTTTACAAGCAGATATAACTATATCTGTGATTTAATTTATTTTTTTATTTAATTTTTATAATAGATTATATTTAATAACAATTCTAAATTATTCTTTTTAACAATTCTAATAAAAACTTTTACAAATATAAATAATTCTATTACAAATATAAATAAATCTTTTTACAATTCTAATAAAAACTTTTACAAATATAAATAAATCTTTTTACAAATATAATAAAAACTTTTACAAATATAAATAAATCTTTATAAAAATAAATAAAATCTATTACAATTCTAATA
>Ga0114966_10002774_pt1 | contig 15522 bp, 11 predicted proteins | sample M_130207_XF_Meta_FD_87029 | JGI IMG/M metagenome (GOLD analysis project Ga0114966, IMG submission 87029) | Freshwater microbial communities from Lake Montjoie, Canada to study carbon cycling - M_130207_XF_MetaG | ecosystem: Environmental > Aquatic > Freshwater > Lake | place: Lake Montjoie... | reverse complement strand
TGGTGGTGGTGGTCACTACGGTGGTCACTACGGTGGTCACTACGATGATCACAGAGGTGGTCACAGAGGTGGTCACGGTGGTAGTGGTGGATATTAACCATAAATGTGACACCGGTAATGACAGGGTACCAGCCCTATATAACAAATGCCGTTATCCATACAAGATGGTGCTCTCCCCTGGCAGCGATTGGCTGTGATCAACAAGCATCCGCGTGATGATCATATCCAATTTGAAGAAGAATCGCATACGTACACTATCCACGGAAAACGCGAAGGATGGACAAGTTGTACGGGCTTTCTTCATCACTTCTTCACTCCGTTTGACGCGGATGCCATTATTGCGAAGATGATGAAATCGTCGAAGTGGTACGAATCCAAATATTTCGGGATGACGCCCGAACAGATAAAGAAACAGTGGTCGGACAAAGGCGCACTGGCTTCTACCGCCGGAACGCGGATGCATCTTGATATCGAACGTTTCTACAATGCGATGCCGGCGATAGAGAAGTGCACCTACACCTTTGAAGATGGAATTGCCGGACTTGCTGTGGATGATTGGGTTCCCAATCCTGGACGTGAATGGGACTATTTCTGCGCCTACCAAAAAGAGTACGCTGCCAAACACGGGTTTGTACCGTTCCGAACAGAATGGCTCGTGTTCGACGAAGAACACAAGGTGGCCGGATCCATTGATATGGTCTACAAGAAACCGGATGGAACTCTGGCAATCTATGATTGGAAACGAACAGAGGAATTGAAGACGGAGAATCGGTTTCAAAGTGGTCTAGAACCGGTGTCGCATTTGCCGGACACGAATTATTGGCATTATACGCTCCAGCTCAATGTCTATCGTTATATCTTACAGAAGCATTATGGAGTAGTTGTATCGGAACTCGCGTTAGTTGTGTTACATCCGGATAATTCGGGGTGGCGCGTATCGAAGCTGAACTTTATGGATGAAGAGGTTGCCGATATGATGGCTACGCGACTTTAGAGTAGATTCGTTTTCACAACCGCGTTTTTAACGGAGGATACGGCCGATTCAACGGATGCTGCTATGCTGTCTGAGGCGGAGGCGACTTGTTCAAGAAGGGTTTTTGGCTCTGGTGTTGGTTCTTCTTTTGGTTCTTCTTTTGTCTCTTCAGATGTCTCTTCAGATGTCTCTTCAGATGTCTCTTCAGATGTCTCTTCAGATGTCTCTTCAGATGTCTCTTCAGAGTTCTCTTCAGCAACAACTGGAGCCAGAGCAGGAACAGGAGCAACAACTGGTGCCTCCGCAGGGACAGGAGCAATAACAGGTGCCTCAGCAGCAACAGGAGCCTCAGCAGCAACAAGAGCAGGAGCAGCAGCAGGAGCCAAGTCGTTTTTGGCCTCGTCCTCTGTAAGCGGATTTGCGGCATCCATCGCCGTTAACAAATCGACCGGCAGCTCACTCTGGAAAAAGCGGAATACTTTACCGCGTACAACCAACGAATCGCCCCAGAAGATCATAAACATCGGCTTCACTACACGTGTGCCCGTCGGTGCCGGATGTTTAATCCACAACGAAATAGACAAGGTACCCGCCGGTGTTCGCTGCACAAACAGCAGATCACTCATCACAATACGCACCAGCGAATACCAATCCTGTACAGACCACGTCACCGGTCTGTTAGGATCACCAGGGAATGAGAAGAGTGCGCGTTTCTGTTGAATACGCGATTCCCACGATGTTAGTGCAGTACCTGTGCCCAGCGCGAATGAGTCCTGTTTCGTATCACCCGTGACCACCGTGAGTCCTTTCTCGACCCACGCCGGCGGTAGCACACTTGCGTCTTCCTTCTCCGATTCCGCAACGAGTACATCATCTTCCACCTCGAGTCCCTCAAAGCGCAACATCTCTTCCGGAAAACGCGCACTCGCATCACCAAAGAATCCGAGACGCCCCAAGACATCCTTCGCCGATTCCTTCGCACGGGTCGTCAAATACAATTCGTCGCCTACACGAACAGCGCCCTTCGGTGCGCGTATCGCCTGAACTTTCTGTTCGAAGATCTCCCGCCGCCGTGAAGCATATCGCAATAATTCATCGCTGAGCCGCGCCGTAAAAATCCGAACAGGATCCGTAGCGTCCTCGCGATGTGGCACGTGGATCAGACACCTTCCACCAGACCACGAACATGCACTGTGTGTCTCACACGCATCCTGCGCCAGGCTCAGACAGTCCTCACGGAGAATCGCCAATGGTCTACGTTCCTCCGTTTTTTCTGCGAACACCCACTCACGAAGAATCGGTTCCAACAGAATATCACACCGCTTCCGTTTTTCATACAGAGGCAGTTTACGATCCAGAATCGCCTTCAGCTCAACCGCGACTGCCGGGCCTCGTGGATCCCGTGTCGAGTTTAGCCACGTACTAAACGTCAGGCGCAGATGTTGGTAGGCTTCGGCCGCCTGAGCCTCCACGGAAGCAGTGGCCTCCTCCATCAAGATACGATCATTCGCATCAATGTCCGCCTGTCGCAAGATAAGATTATCGCGCTCCCACGGAAGTTCATCAATCGTCTTACGCGGCAAGACGGTAAAATCCTTTTCGGGCACCGGTGCTACAGGGACCAGAGTACCCGCTGTCACACGGAACGCGATAATCTCGCCTGAGCTGCGTCGGACCACCGCTTCCAACGGTGTGAGTCCCTTGTGTTTCACAGCCAGTATAGCGTACATCTGTAAATAGTCCTCGATGGGCGCCGGTGGTATGCTCTCCGCTTCGAATACACGGGGGAGATCAATCGCCAGATTTCCGTCATCCAGACACGGAACAAACATCGGTGTTGCTCCTGGAGCCGCGGTAAACAGAACGCCCGCTACACGATTGCTGCGATCACGAACAAGTGTCTTCGGTGTGTACGATTCCACCTTGTGTAAGAGCGTAGACAGACGGGGGAGATCCCGTGTATCACGATCGGGTGTCCATACGTGCGGCGGCGGTGTAGGGCGCCCACATCCCATCGACGACGAACGCCACTCTCCCAACCAACGGCGGATTGCGTCCCGTTGTTTGATAGGAAGGGTACTCAGTTCCGGCGAATCAAAAAAGAGTGTGGCGTCCTTGGTTCCATTGTAGAGAATAATGGGTTCCCAGCTTTCGTCGCGCTTGTCGTGCCACAGAAATGCGACGGGGACATCGCCGAACATAGAGGCCGCGGGTATACCAAAGGAGGGACAGACAACGGTCACTTCATCACCGGTGAGTTCCAGTGTAACTAACAGAAGTCCGCGATTGGAGAACACAAAGGGTTGGGCCAGCATATGCTCCAGATGGCGGAGCTGTTTGGGGGTGCGTGTATCCGTCATCATCTTCATGAATGCGGTCCACGCCTTGTAGAGGCGGGAAACGTGCGGTCGATTGGCGTCCAGGTTATATCCATTGACTCCGGCAAAGGTTGCCAGAGAGGATTGGATCTCGGCGGTACTTAGCGTGGATTTTGCCGCGAATTCGTGGACGAGGGTGCCGTAGTTGGCGGATTCAAAGGCGCGAACCGCTTTCTTCTCCAGGATACGTTTGCTACAGTCTTCGGCCGAGGCGTAGCCTAATAAAGGGGCGAGACCCGCGAACAGGTTTAGACCCGGCGCGCGATTCCGTGTATCCACGCCCATATGGACAAACAAGAGATGATCCTTGCGAAAGGAGGGGCGGTGGACGCGCAGTTCCAGCGATTTGGGACCGTTTTGTCCGAAAAATTTGTCCAGTGCCGGTGGCAGAAGTCCGATCTTTCCCGCGGCGAGGGATGTACCCGTACTGAGAATATACTGGGTCTGCATTCCGTTGATCACCGCCAGATAATCAATGGGTACACCCTCGTTCATTTCGGCGAGTTCGAGCTCTGGTGCCGGCTCAGGGAACTCGTCCAGATCCGAATCAGCCTCTGTCACCGTCTTGCCGCCATAGGCCGCCTTCATATACTTTTCGAGGAGACGTGGAGTCGTGTCGCAGCAGGGAAGTTCGTATCCGTTGGGGTGTCTGATGCGCGTGATGGCGCCTACATACAACGGTGTTCGCTTGCTTTTGCCTTTCACTTTGCGAACAATCACGGATTCACCGGGGAGCGGCTTGAGCATATTCTGTATGGCCCGGCCACGGCAAAAGGGACACGTCATCGGATCCTTCTTGAATCCGCGGCCCTGGGTACCTTCGAACTCCGACGACAGGAGAGGTAGATGGTCGCGTTCGCACCAGAGTTCGGCGCACATTAGATAGACAAATTCCCCCGGCTTTGTCTTGTTCTGGTAGCCATATACGGGCCAGAGTGGTCGTCCGTAGGTGGGGCCAGGGGTGTGATCGGTCTGATAGTAATCCTTCGGGATTCGTTTCAGGTTGTTGTACTGCGGGTCGCGGGGGAGATCCGACGGTTTCCTGGGTGGGAGATTGGCGAACGTGACCTGGTCTTTATAGCATCGCTGGACTTTCGTATACCCCGCAAGTGTCAACACGTTGGGTTGGCGTTCACCGACACGCTGACAGGATTTGCTGTATGTCTTGCTGCGTCCTGCTATGCTGCTTGAGTATCCGAACATAACCGGATCCACGCCGATGAGTTTGTTCATATAGTACGCGGCATCCAGAGTGAGAGGGGCGTTGGCGCTGGTCCACGGGTTGCCGCGGTATTCCTCTTCAACGGCGGCGACGGCGGCTTCGAGATTGGGGGCGGGTCCTTCTACCTCGACAGTCGGCAGATCTTCAATGACGAGCTCGGGTCCTCCTTCGGATTTTCCGTCGGCATCCTCTTCTCCTTCTTCCTCGGCATCGGAATCACCTAGACCACCGATCCCGAGATCAGCCATAAGAGCCGCCATTGCCGGATCGATCTCTTCCTCCTCCTCATCATCTTCCTCATCAGCCGCTGCTGTAACGGCATCCGCAATGATTACTGCAGTCGCGACGGCCTGTATGACAGGAGCCGGTGCTGCCGCCGACAGTTCCGATGGAGATGCGCCCAAGAGCACGCCGACCACACTCAGGAGTCGCTGTAACTCCTCGTAGGAATCCACGCCCTGGACCTCCAGCGAATATTCGGGATGCGTGCCCGTAATCGTGATTGACGCTCCCGTAGAGAACTTCGGTACTGCAGCAGCTGAGCCGCCGCCCGCCACCGGCGCCACGGCTTCACCGCGGCGTTCCAACCAACGCTCCATCAAGATGGAGGCCGCATCTTTCGTTATACCGAACTGTTTCGCTAATTCGGCCGTATACGCCCGCATAGTATCGAGCCCCTCGTCTTTTCCGCTATTATTCCGGAGAACCATCTGGGTGATATAGGCGAACTGTGCCGTTTCGCTTTCGTAATTGCTGACCGCGCGCCACTTGAACGCCGCCAATGTCTGTGTCTTCGGTGGGGTCGGCGCCGTTTCCAAACACGGTGTAAGTGCCTCCACGCGTTTCTTGATCTGTAGCGGTGTCAGGGGTGCCGTGGCGCGGGGATGAACCCACGTATACGTTGCGTGGAGATCACGCAGAGTAGGTACAGTATCCGGCGAGAATCCAATATTCGTGATAACGGACTTCAGGACACGCTGTGCCTCGTTCGCCACGGAGGCCAGGAAAGTGGCTCCGCGCTGGGGGACTTCGAGTGTGATATCGCAGCTGCCGTCTTCGAACATATACAGAATGAATGATGTTTGTTTATCGAGTGGTATGCGGGCCATAATGACCGCGGACTTCATATTCGGCGCGGGTTGATTCAGGAATTGCGCGTAGAGTTTGCCGTCGTCGATCACGGGCGACCCATCGGCTTTCACGGCGAGTTTCAGGAGGGGTGGGTGACTGGCGGTGTTCGCCGCCGGAAAATATCGCATAAAGGGGATGGTTTCGCTAACCCTCAGTTCATAGAATGTCCGTTCCAGCGAAAGCGGCTTCGCGGAGGGAGGGGGTAGGACCCACCGGAGCCGGACCATCGTCGTCATCGTTGCCTTTTTATCACCGGTGGAGGCCAGGGCCTTCTGAACAAGTTCGATGCGTCCTATGCGGTCCTCGATGTACGGAAAGGTTACTCCATACGTCTCACGGATACCGGCGCTATCCTGTGCCGAGTCGATGACCTGTGCCGGGGCTGTTAGCCACGGAAAATAGAGTTGATAGTATCCGCCGAACACCGCGGCCGAGAATTCATCGGCGCGCAGCGATGCCAAACAGAATACCGTCACGGTCGGTATGGATCCCGTACTCATTATTTCATACGAAAGTGCCGTTTCCAGAATGAGGGCGCCGATCATAACGGGACCCACCGGTTTGCGAACACCCGTGGCATCCACGAGTGCTGGATTGGGTTCGCGGGTTGTCGTTGGATCCGGCAGATCAATGGCGGACACTGTGGATGGCCAATGGAATTCGATGGGACGCACTGCGTCACCGTTCCGAACCGCGATGAATACACGTTCGGGTGCCCACCGGGGGTCACCGTTCTTGTGTATCCATATCTGGCGTTTGAGATCGGTAACACTAGTGAATGGATAGACACGTGTAAGTGTTATGGTCTCGGACTCTGTGCCGACAATCTCGACACGGAAATCCCGCCAGGCCCCCTGGATATCATCAAGGAGTGGAATCGTCGTTACACTCATTGTCCTCTAAAAGAGGTATTTACATCTTTTTAGACCTACGAAGAGGCATCAGGGTCCTTGGCCTTGTCATACGTCGGCTGATCTGTAATACGGATCCCGCAGTATTCCACGGGGTGTGCGGCGAAGTCGGTGAATGTGTAGATCTGGAGATCCTCGGCGCGTTTGAGGAGCCAGCCGAAGTTGTTCCAGAAGAGCGGGGTGTGTCCCACGTCGACGGTGCCGATGTGCGCCATCTCGTGGAGTGCCACGAAGGTGATGATGTTCTCATCCACGAGCTCTTCGCGTTCGTTGCGCTGTCGCAGGCACATAAAGACCTTTTCGCCCTTGTTTACGGAATATGAGGTGTAACTGGCATCGGGCGTGGATTCCGAGAAACGGGAAGGATCCGCGTCGAAATTGCGGGCCATCTGTTCGACGAACGGCTTCTTGGCGTCGGTCTGTTTGAGATCGCGCATCAGGCGCAGGAGCTTTCCACGTGTACGGGCGAGGCGATCGGCGGCGTCCTGTTTGTCTGGCAGGTTGCGTACAATGTATTTCTGTCCGTCTACGGTACTGGTGACGTGGGCCATATCGTAGTTGCCTTGTTTGAAGGCGAAGGCGGCGGCTCCGGCACCGAGCACCCCGAGCACAAGCGCATAGGGACCTATGCCACTCATCTGTTTCCTCTAGTTCTGGGTGGTGATTTTTAATTACGTGGGAGCATAGTAGAGATGTCTGCTCGTGCTGCTGCTAGTGGTAGTGCTGCTGCTAGTGGTGGTGGTGCTGCTGGTGGTGGTGGTGCCGCTCCTGCTCCTGCTCGTGGTCGTAAAGGTCGAGAAATTCAAGCTCCTAGGGCTAGAAGCGCAGGACGATCGTCTAAAACAGAAGAACGAGTAGTAGCAAGAGGCGCAAGTGCACCAGCTCCAAGAGAAAGACGTGCCGATGGAGGTGATGCTTTATGCGTGTTGCCTGATTGGAATAGTTTAACATATGAATCTCAATTAAGGTTGTATACTGCATTATTTCAAGATACTGACGGTGAACACGACTTTGGATCTGATGGACAAGCATTTGCGATCTATAAAGCTATTCAAATTAGAATTCCATTAACTGTAATAAGAGCAGCAGAAAAAACGTACACCTGTACAATGGAAGAACTATTAACACATTATCTGAGTGATATTAGAGGAGCAACAAGAAAAGAAGGCCGTTTTAAGTTATTTGCGGCAAAAAATTTTCCGACGCTTGGTCACAGTGTTAATATATTATCCGCGTTCGGTGCTCTAGAGATTACACGCGTTGATGACAGATTTAAAGTTCAAGGTAGACCTGCCCACTATGCCACCTATGCTGATATTCCGCCAGGAGAATACACCACAACCAAAGATATAGCAAGACTAATTTTAGAAGAGATTGCTCCTCGAGGTGTAGCAGCTTTACCAAGAGGAGATTTTATTATGTGCGATGGATGCCCTGATCCACCTGGTTCATCTGGGGATGCTAACCTAATAAATGTCTTACATACAATGGCGACTGCAGCCGATTCTTCTACTGGATTTTCTGGGTATCCAGTTGCTGAACACCTTATTGGTGGAGAAAACCCACCGTCTGATGAATTTACTATGACACCAAATATTCTTATGTCTTCAACAAAGCCAAATATAAGATTTAAACTTGTTGGAAAACCAGGTGCCGGCCATTTCGATTTTGTTGTGATGCAGGGTGAGGCTGAATTGTGCCGTGCTAGATTTCCTGATAGAAAGTCAAGTGGCCCTTCACTTACATATTTAGCAAATCTTGCATCAGATGACAAACTGTTAGATATAGCGTGTTCCGGTGTAAGCGATGCCAAGTTTTCTGCAGAATACACAAAACGAACAGGGAATAAACTAATGGACTCTATGTGGAATTTTAGAGGAATACTGCAATGCCTTACAACACACGGCTGGACTCTTAACGAAATAAGACCAATGTTATTTACAGAGAAAGGGAACGGTGATTCGCGTCCTAAACTAGAAAGAGAAGCATTATACCAAAATCCGTGTAAAGCATTGGTATCTATTGATGAACTATCAAGCTTAAATGGAGCATCGTGTAATGATAGTGACGATGGTATTATTACACCGCTAGACTATACATCGATGTATACTCACGGAGATCGTGTAGAGATATATAAACTTCCTCCTAGAGATGAGGCCGCACAGGCACAACTTGTGTATAATAGTTGTGTATTTGCGGTGTCAGAACATAATAATCTTGTTGATCGTATAACTAGAAGTAAGGGGTTTTATGCAGGTTGGGATGACAACAGAACTGCTCTACAAGAAAAGCAGAGGGTGTATGATGGTGTAGCAGCCGCAGGAGGAGCAGCAGGAGGAGGAGCCGCAGCAGCAGGAGGAGCAGCAGAAGCAGCAGCCGCAGGAGGAGCAGCAGCAGCAGGAGGAGCAGGAGGAGCAGCAGCAGCAGCAGCCAAAAATGCTGATTTACTAAAAGCTACTGTCAATAAACTTGGCGCAAATATTTTTTCTGAATATATTGAAAATAAAATAGTATTTTACGATATATTATACCCCCAACTAGGGGGTGTAGCAGGCTTTGATCAAATAAATGTTGGTGATTTTAATCTAGTGAATAGTGATCAATATACAGCATTAAAGGATCAGATAGATGCGCAAACAAAGGAAATGCAGGAGCACAGAAATATTATTGATGCGATAGATGGTGAAAACCCTGTAATGGAAGTAGATCGTATACAAGTGTTATGGAACACTGCATTGGAAGCTGCTAGTGGAAAGCTAGTAGATATGTTTCAGTTTCCTCGTCCAGAAGAAGCAAGAAATAGAAATATAATAATTGACTTGAGAGATAACCGCAAAAAATTCTTTAAAGAATTATTTAATGATTTACAAAATGTAGTAAATGAAATGAAAGATACTAAAACAAAGAAACTAATGAACTATTATATATCTAAATTTAACCATTTAATAACCTGCAATATCGACGATACTAATATGTTACGTATTCTGTTAGATCATTTTGGAGTAGAAGGTCAAGGTGGTGGAGGGAAAAAGCAGAGATACCGAATGGTTGGTGGTACTCGTGAAGAAGATATTCGTACAGTTATGGAACAAATTAAAGAAGCAGAGGCCGAGATTAAAGTTATTGATATAGAGGTGGATGAGGAGTGGGAGACAGCGAAAACTGCTGCTGCTGCTGCTGCTGCTGATCAAGTTATTCAAGCTTATATAGTAAAATTATCTGAGGACAACTATGCCAAATACAACCGCATATACAAACTTAAACAGTACATTCAATGTTGTTGGTCATATCTGGACCTTTTAAATGCTGAGGATGATTATGATCATGATATTGGCGCAACTGTTGATCAAGTAACCGAATTATTGGGACTGCTTCGTGGTTTAACGGGAATACTACGTAGAATGCCTGGTGCTGCAGTTGTAGCCCTTCCTGCCGCAATCGATGCGGATGCTCTTATGGATGCTGCGCCTGGTGCTGCAGTTGTAGCCCTTCCTGCCGCAAACGATGCGGATGCTCTTATGGATGCTGCGCCTGTTGCGGCTCCTGCTTCTTCTGCTCCTGCTGGAAGCGGCGGTGGTGGAATGGTTGCTGCTAACGGCGGTGCAGGTAGATTGGGTGGTTTTCCATTTAGAGAGAGTAGATCTCTGGTATCGGGTGTGTGGAATCATGCTTACAGCGCTGCTGCCCAACTCCAACGCTTGAAAACTCCACCTCCTGAAACGCGGGAGGAGCGTCTGGCGCGTCTGAGGGCATCGTCACGATCACGATCACCAGTAGCTAGTGAAGAAGTAGAAAGCGGTGGCGGTGGGTCAACAAAAGGAGGTGGCGATGGGTCAGCTTTGCCACATGGATTCGGTGGGTTAGCTCAGAGAGGCAGACGCGGTGGTGCAGGTGGTGGTGGCGGTAGGTCAGCAAAAGCAGGTGGCGGTGGTGCAGCTTGGTCAGGTGGATTCGGTGGTGCAGGCGGTGGGCCAGGTGGATTCGGTAGTGAAGCTTTGTCAGGCACTTGGCCAGGTGGAATCGGTGGTGCCCGCAGAAATAGAACAAAGAAACAAACAAAGAAACCAAAAAAACATAAAACTCGAAAATATCGCCAGCATTTCACAAAGCGTACACGCAAACAGAGGCGCAACTAAAAGATTTTTCGGCATTTATTCATCTGGCTCTGGCTTTGACTCGGACTCTGATTTTGACTCTGGTTTTGACTCTGGCTCTGGTCCCGCCTCCTCCTCCAGATCAGATGTCCACTCCTCCTCTTCGTCTTCTTCGTGATCGCCTTCGTGATCGCCTACCGGTACATACGAATCCTCCACTAACACCCAATCGTTATCAACCAACGTTGTAAGATCACCCGTCTCTGGAAAACCTGCACGCATCGCCTTGTATTTCAGATACGTCTCCGACATTTTCAGGGCGACATCGTGACTTAATTTCCCTCCGTATTCCACTGTATATTCGATGAGCCGTGTTCCCACAGTAATGGTCAATGCCGTGATCGCTCCCGCCGCTGCCGCCATTACGCCCGTAGAAATCTGACCTGTGTGCGACACCGTCGCCTCCGTTGTTCGTGCTATGGATTCCGTAGCGATCCGAACAGCGAGTCCCGCCGCCGGGCCCAAGAGTAGCTTCGTGCCGGCACTGGCAACCTGTCCTACGGCATCAATGGTTCGTCCTGCAGAGGACGCTAGTATGCGCGACGATATACTCCCCGCGGTAAATGCCGCGCTCGCAACACACAGCCCCGCCGTAGTACCGGCGATAGTAATATTTATCCACGAAGTATCTGACATATCCCTGTACTAGTGTATACTATTTAGACCTCGCTCCTTACCTCACATACAAATCCATTACTGATGGTTTTGTATGTAAATTTAATATGTATACGAGTTGGAAAATTCTATGCTACGATTGTATGGGGATTACTCGAGCGGTCTCCGTCCGAGGTCCGGCTCAATCGTGCTCTGCATCCAGGGACCGACCTTAACCTGCGGGCACGGCGGCTCGGCGCGGATCTGGAGGTTCGCGTTACGGAGCGACTGTCCAATGGTGTTGACACCGATGAGGGCACCCGCCGACAGGAAGTTCTTGCCCTGGATATCGCCGGCACCCTTGGGGTTGACCTGCGCCCACTGGGAAACAGCCGAATCCTGGGGGAGGAGATCATGCGGGTTCAGCTGCTCGCGCGGGTAGCAGCCCTGGGGCTTATTCGCCGCCGCCATCGGGACAGTTCCGACGTTGTCTTGGGCACCGAAGCTCGCCAGACCATCCGCTGAGCCACCGTTGTTCAACGCGTGGGCACCACCCTGGGCCGCCGTACCCACCGAGTTCATCGCATTCCCTCCCATACTACCGTTCGTCGCCGGTGTATTCACAAAGGGGCTGGCGTGTGCCGTGAATCCCTCCCTCATAAGCCCGGACATCTTGCCGGATAGCACAGTGCGCAACGTGGGGTAATATGCATAGAGCGCAAAGCCAACAACTGCCAGAACAACCAGGCCGACAATCAGGTTCTGATCAAACATCTGTTCTGATGAGAAGCGTGAAAATTGTTATGGGTTGGACGGACTTTCACTCGCCGTTGATCCGTGTTCATCGCCAGAAGCCCCTTCTTCACTTAGATCGTATTCGCTGAAGGTGGATTCGTTATCGTCCAGGTCGCCGTACACAGACAAAAACCGGACTTCCTCTTTTCGGGCAATATGTTCGGCAACCTGCGCCTTCAGGCGCGCTTCTCGGACACGTTCTTTCGCCATAAACTTCTTGGCGTCCCATTCGCGGTTCCGGATTTGCGTCGGAGGCATCGCCGGAGATACGGCCTCGATGTCCTCAAAATGGATCTCTCGGGTACCCTCTTCTCCTTCATCGTCGTCGCCGCCAAACAGTGATATTTTGTCATCTTCAGGATCGGGGGTGAAATTCTCAATTCTCCAGTTCGGAGAAATCGATGTGGCGGTCATTGTCAGCCCCGTCAGAGATAGGGCGCCCGTTCCAGGACCGCCGGGGCTCGGAGGAAGCGCGCAGAAAAACTGGAGCTCTCCTTTCATTGATTTTCCTGCCCAAGGGGACAATAGAGGATCCAATACATCGTGCCGGGGAGGGCGTGCGAACCAGTTTCCGTGACTCAGGAGTTCGCCCAACAACTGTTTGCGTTGTTGATCCGCCCACGTCACCCATTGCTCTGTCACTGCTGCTCCTGTCGTAGCTCCTCCCGTCGCAATCCATTTCAACGGGGGGGACACAGCCGGGGGATTCATTACCAGCAAATAACCGCCCGCTACCTGTTTCTTAGGTGCTTGGAGCGGCATCTTATGATGGTGTGCGGTCTATTGTTATGAGGAAAACCGCGACGCCATGTAATGGAGGCCAGGGCTAGAGAGACCAAAGAAACCAAAGCAAGAGCGGCACTACAGGAGCTCGGGCTAGAAATCGCCGAACACTGGGTTAACGGCTTCGAGAAACGTCCCACCCAGCAGCTCGTCTTACAGAAGTTCATCGACCCGATTGTCCGACACATTCTGAACTCTATTTTCCCTTGGATTGTCGGTGTTGCGATCCTTTTCCTAGTGCTCCTCTTGTGTACGGTCATCACCTGTGTGATTGTGCTACGTTCACCCTCCACTGTAAGTATTGGCGCCATGAGGTAGAAGGCGCCAACGATGTCGGACACAACATCCAAACAGAAACTAGGCGAGTCTATCCGGGAATGGATACATATGGATACGCTTGTGGAATCCTTCAACCAACAGGCGGCCAACGCGCGTCAACTCCGGAACAAACACGAGGCCGAATCTATCCGTTTAATGAAGGAACTCGGGCTCAGTGCGTCGACGATTCAGGTGTCGGGCGCACAGCTTACTATGCAGAAGAAACAGGTACCGGCACTCCTTAGCTGGGGTTACTTGGAGCGTGAGATACCCGCGTGGGGCCGACAGAACGGGGTGTCTGCAACACAGGTCACGGGACTCGTGAAATGGCTCCAGGATCATCGGGAAAGCAAAGAGGTGGAATCCCTTAAAAAGACTTCGTCACGGAAGGCGTAGGCGTAGTACTAGCGTAGTCGCAGTATAAAGACCGCACGACCTTACTATAGATAAGTAGGACGCAGAGTGATGAGTCTCGTAGCCGAACAGATTGCCGAACAAATCGAGGGATTCCTGGTACGTAGGAAGGTTAGTCTGGATCTGTCACAGGAGCAGTTGGCCCGACAGATTCAGCAGTATATGACACTCCGTTGTCAGGGCGCGCATCCTTTCTCCATTCAGGGGCCAGCACGAGAGGTGACGAAGCCCGAGGGCTGGAGCATCCATGCGGAACAAGTATGGCAGGACTGGATTTCGAACACGATACACGTGAGCGATTGGCTAAGAGAGGTATTTCGACCTGTGTTCGGTGGAAATACCTGTCGCTGGGACAGTATGTGTGAGGGATGGCGGGAGGAGCTCTGTGGGTTCGTGCCACAGTGGGCACAGCGGACATTTACGATTGTCAACGCCTATGATGCGACGCCGTATGATACAGATGAAGAAGACGATCCGGACCCGCGATCGGCGAAGGTCGATCCGTATTTGATGGACCACGCACCGCGTTCTAAGCAGACCAAGAGTTCGAGCTAAACGGCTTTACGGAAATGGAGTTGAGTTCGGAGCGGAACCGATTGACTTCGCGGTCGAAGGTGATGTCCGAATCTTCAGCGGTCTCTATGCGCTGGTCTAGCGCGGTTTCGGCGGGGCGGAGACCGAAGCAATTGACACCGAATCGTTGGCTTTCATTCTGGAAGAAGCCACCATTTACACCGGGGAGGCCGCACGTCATCCGTTCATTCTCGGGGCCGGCCTGGAGTTTCTCGTAGGTGGATTTCTGCGTGGGATAGAGGGCCAGTTGTCCCTTCGCCCAGCCGTAGTTACACCAGTCGGCGCCGGCATTGTAGGCCTCTTTGACCTGGTCGTAGGTCGCAAGTTCGGCGCCGAAGGCGCGGCAGAGGGGTTCTGCTTCCGCGTATGTGTATACATTACGGGCAACGTTGAAGACCTGTTTTTTCTCGTTAGTGGCTACACCTAAGGCCGCCTCCACATCTGACTCGAGTTTATTCGCGACCTTACTAAAGGATTTTTTAATAGAGGCACCTTTGCCTTCACCTTCGGATGCCGATGCCGGTGCCGGTGCCGGTGTCAGGGTCGCAGTGGGTCCGCCCGTCGGAGAGGCGATTTCCACTTTCTCATTATTCGACTTGCTCCACGAAAGTTGTTCCCATCCGAGCTTGAAGTAGTAGCCGATTGTCTGGTAATAGATGGCAAACACGATGACCAAAAGAACTACGACCAAGATCGTCGCCCACCAGCTGGATAGAATACTGCTGATGTCAACGCCTACGGACCCTAATAGGCCAAGAGAGCCAGTAGGACCAGTAGGACCAGTGGGACCAGTAGGACCGGAGAATACTCGTGTCTGCGAAAGATTTGTCTGCATCTACTCTAGAAAGGACACAGTTAAATCATCTCCAAGAACAACATATACGTATCTGGACCAGCGTCGCCTCCGAATGGGCTAGGGCCACATCGGCCATCGTCATAGATAATCCATTCACCTGAGGAATCCAGAGTACGCATACAATAGTGTCCTCCGTGGCTACCACCCATATGTTCCACAGTACTGTTCAGACGATATTTGACATCACCCTGTATAGATGGCCAGGCTCTGTATGCGTTCATATCGATATTCTTCGGATCATAGGGGATTCGGGCACGAACTTTGGAACCGGAGTTCGTGAATCGTTTGAGAGACACAATGAAGTGTTTAGGGAATCGACTGATTGTGTGTGTGATCTTGGCCGGGCCCTTCTTCGAGCAGCCGCTGCATTCATAGTCATCCAGAGTTTCGGGAGCAACAGCGGCGGCCATACATTCATCC
>Ga0114966_10002772_pt1 | contig 15525 bp, 16 predicted proteins | sample M_130207_XF_Meta_FD_87029 | JGI IMG/M metagenome (GOLD analysis project Ga0114966, IMG submission 87029) | Freshwater microbial communities from Lake Montjoie, Canada to study carbon cycling - M_130207_XF_MetaG | ecosystem: Environmental > Aquatic > Freshwater > Lake | place: Lake Montjoie... | reverse complement strand
TGCTTGAAGAACTTGGTGTTGCTCTTGGTCACCAAACTCGTTCAAAAGGCGCTCGAGTATTACTCGCTCCAACCGTCAATCTTCATCGCTCACCTCTATTTGGTCGAAGCTTTGAGTGTTACTCCGAAGATCCACTTCTGTCGGGCAAGCTTGCTGCGTCGTTTATTCGTGGAGTGCAATCACGCGGAGTAGCAACAACGGTCAAACACTTCGTTGGTAACGATGCTGAATTTGAACGAATGACCATCAACAGTGTGATTGATCAGCGCACCTTGCGCGAAGTCTACCTGCTTCCTTTTGAATTGGCAGTTCGTGAAGGTGGTTCACTCGGAATCATGACTTCGTACAACCGAATGAACGGTGTGTACTGTGCAGAAAATCGCGAACTCTTACAAGGCATCCTCCGCGATGAATGGGGCTTCGAAGGTTTCGTGGTCACCGATTGGTTTGCTGGGTTCACTACCGAAGGCGCTGCGCATGCGGGTCTTGATCTTGAAATGCCCGCTCCGCCACGTGGCTACGGAAAGTTCTTGGCCGAAGCAGTGAATGAAGGTCGGGTTGATGAAGCCGATCTTGATCGTGCCGTGCGCACTTTGCTGTCAACTTTTGAACGACTTGGTGCTTTAGAGGATGAGCCGCAAGCACCCATGGCAATTGACCTCCCGGAACATCGCCAACTTGCACGACGCGCTGCCATTAGTTCGATGGTCTTGTTACGCAACGAAAAAGTGAATGATCAGGCGTTACTTCCACTCAACACCAATGGTCTGAAGTCGGTCGCGGTCATTGGACCAAACGCTGAACGTACTCGCATCATGGGTGGTGGCTCGGCCGAAGTCATGCCCCATCACCGCACCGCAATTATCGATGTATTGCGCGAGCGACTCGGCGCCAAAGTCGCAGTTCGTCATGAGGCCGGTGGAAACATTGACAAGACCACTCCCACAGTTGATCCACTCATGGTGAAGCGCCCTGATGGAACACCCGGATTTGAAGTTGTTGTCTTTGATGGTGATGCATCAAACAACACCGAACTCACCCGCGTACACCGACCCGACGGACGTATTTTGCTGGTTGCTCGTAACGATACTGGTGTTCCAACTTCTAGTTATCACTTCAAGGCAACAGGGCTCATCACCGTTGAAACGACTGGTCAATATGTCGTGTCTCTCGTTGAGGTCAGTCCATGCCGCCTATTGCTTGATGGTGCATTAGTCGTTGACGGTGCTTCAACTATTCCTCCACGTGGTCAATCTTTCTTTGGCATGGGCAGCGTTGAAGTGACCGCGATCGTCGATCTCGTAGCCGGTCAGCAACATGAACTTGTTCTGGAATGCGATGCAACGAATAAGCAGTGGGCTCATGGTGCCCAAGTTGGTTTGCAGTTTGTTGAACAAGACGATCCCGTACGTCGGGCAGTTGAACTTGCTGCCGAATGCGACATAGCACTTGTTGTCGTTGGTACAACGGACGATTGGGAAAGCGAAGGTCATGACCGTGACACTCTCGATCTTCCTGGCCGCCAAGTTGAACTCATTCGTGCAGTAGCTGCGGTAAACAAAAAGACCATCGTGCTCGTCAACACCGGAGCGCCCGTTGATATGTCATGGGCCAACGACGTTCCTTCGGTTATGCAGATCTGGTTTGGTGGACAAGAAATGGGACACGCAGTTGTTGATGTTCTTCTTGGTGAAGCCGATCCTAGTGGCCGGCTTCCCACCACAATCCCTGAACGTATCGAACACACTCCGGCGTTTGGAAACTTCCCCGGAGAACATGGACAAGTTCGATACGGCGAAGGAATCTTCATTGGCTATCGCTGGTACGAAGCCCGTCACTTGCCAGTGCGTTTCCCATTTGGTCACGGTCTGTCGTACACCACATTTGAAATCGGTCAGCCCGATTGTGATGACACCGAAATTTCCTCCAATCAGAATGTCACGATTCGAATTCCTGTCACAAACACCGGTACTCGGGCCGGTTCAGAGGTGATTCAGGTCTATGTAGCGCCACGTAACTCATCGGTTCAACGTCCGAAGAAAGAATTGAAGAATTTCACCAAGGTGAATTTGAGTCGTGGTGAAAGCACCGTTGTCACAATTGAACTTTCACCTCGTGACTTTGCATTTTGGAATCCAAGCGATATCTACCGCTCAGTATTGCGACCTCAAGTCACCGGCGAATCGGCAAGTATTTCGTTGAACCAAAAAGGTTTCTGGCAAGTTGATGCTGGGCTGTATGACATCCACATCGGATCATCATCAGCGCAAATTGCCCAACAAGTAGTTGTTGCGATCTCAAACAAAATTGATTTGAGTGAATAACAATGATGTTGCTCCGCAGACTTGATGACTATCAGAGTTGGCAGATCTCATATGCGGGCACTTCAATTCTTGTTGACCCTTGGCTCACCCCAGAGCCGATTCATGGCGCATTTGATCGTCAACATCCCGCCGGGTTTACGGCGCTTCGTGACTTGAAACTTGAGAGCGGATCAATAGGCGCGATTGTCTTGTGCACTTCGGTCAATGACCATTTTCGCGCCGAAACTCTCAAACTCATCAGTGATGTACCGGTCCACGGCAATCTCAAGGCGGCAAAAGCCGCTCGCGCTATCGGCTGCACTTCAACTCATGCTCACAAAGTGGGCGACACCTTCACAGTGCCGTGCACTGAAGGTGGAGAGATTCGCGTTACCGTTACCCGAACTGGTCTACCACTTGGGCTCATCGCTGTTGGCTTTCTTTTTGAAGCTTTTGATGACGAGCAAAATTCTGCAGGTCGAGTATGGATTGAACCCCATCAACCCACGAAGGCAACGGCAGAATCATTGGGCACTATCGATGTCGCGGTTTTACCAACGCAATCAGTTGTCGCTGTTGTCTTACCTGTAACGGCTGGTCCGAAGAAATCTGCACATGCAGCAAAGATTGCGAACGCTCGAGCCTTGGTGGCAACGGCGACTCAGCCACAGCGAGATATGAAGCTTTGGCAAAAGGCTCTGTATTACGTCAATGGCAGTAACGCTCACGCACATAATCAATTAGTCGGTACCAATACTCAGTTCATTGAATTACGAACTGGTGACTGGCTTGATGTGAAGTCGGGACGCTAGTTAACTACTGAATGCGCAACGTGTAGACAGGCGTATCGTCAGGACGATTAGGTAAAGTCACAGTATTGCCTTCGCGCTTAAGAGGTGCATGGTGTCCGAGCAATTTCACATCACCCTTCGGCAATCCATCAATCGTGAGCTTGGCGGTTGAAGGACGACCAATGACCATGGCGTACGTTGCACCATCGGCTCCCTGAGTCAAACGCACGACGAGTCCTTCATCGGTTGACAACGTTGAAACATCGTGAGGTCGACTGCCATAGATCGCGTCACCGTTCACCGACAACCACTGACCCATTGCGAGCAATCGCAGTTGCTGAGCCCAAGGAATTTCACCACCTGGCATTGCACCGTAATTCAACAACAAGTTTCCACCATCAGCCACAATGTTGACGAACATGGTGATTAATGCAGGAATCGATAAGTATGTCGAGTCATCTTCATCTTGTGTGTACCCAAAACTTGTTCCGATGCCACGGGTGACTTCGTACATCTTTTTCGGTCCGACCGATTCGGTTGAGTATTCAGGCGTTCCAAAGTCAGCGTGACTTGTTCCTTGCATCACTCCAATGAAGTCGAATCGATCATTGACGACGCCCTCAGGATTGCCGTTATAGAAATCTGCCATCAATTGCGCAGCGCCTTCACCAAATCGTGGATATCCAATGTCATTCCACAAAACGTCGGGCTGGTACCGACGAATCAATTCATGCCAATGGGCTTCGGCATATGCGTGATACGTGTCATCTTGCGGAATTGCGCCATACAAAGTAGCCCAGCTCTTAATGCCCAGTCCTTGGAAGGTCCAGTCGATGCCACCGGAGTAATACACGCCGAAACGAAGACCTGCGTTGCGGGCAGCATCAGCACACTCTTGAACGAGATCGCGTTGTGATGACCACTTCTCACCATGAGTGGGGTTGGGTGTTTCTGATGGCCACATCAAAACACCATCGTGGTGCTTGGTCACCATCACGCAATACTTCGCGCCCGATGCTGCGAGTAATTGTTCCCAACGCTTGGCGTCCCATCCTTTGGCCGCTTCAAGAAAGATGTTGACGAAAGTTGAATAGTCGCAATTGCCCCACACTTTTTCGTGATGCAACGCTGCAGGCGAGCCCGGAAGATTAATTGAGTTCTGATACCACTCGGCGTACGGCGTGTGGCTGAATGCCATCTCTTCGCCTTCTTCTCGAGCGAGGGTGAATGGATCTTTCCCTAATGGTGCGAATGCTGGAACCGATCCCACGGTCCAGTGCGAGAAGATGCCGAACTTGGCATCTTGAAACCACTCCGGAACTTCGTGTTGCGATAGCGACGCGAACGTTGGTTCATACTTCGTCATATTGCCCCCAATATCTATTGTCCAAGAAACGGACAATAAGGACACTAGTCCGATTCAGGTCGTTTGTTAAGAGTCCTGCGCGGAAAGTCGCTCTTCGGTGCGTCGCACCAAAGTTTCGCGCTCACCGGCGGTCAATGGGCGCGCCGTTCGAATATTCAGTTCGATTTGATCAACTCCGGCAATCGGTGTTGCGGTCGTGATCGCATCAACGAGAAGGACTTCGGTCAGATGTTCAGAACCAGCGAGTTCACGGATTGTTTCGGCAGCCTTCAGGGCCGCCTCTCCTCGTTCGGCATTGATCGGAAGTTTGATGGCGATTTTTGTTGCGACTGGTTCTTGACTGATATTACGCACAGCAATCAATGCGATATGGGGAAGGTGCACTGTGCTGTAACCATCACGGAGTCGCGTTGATACGAGACCAATATGTTCAACAACGCCTCGCAGACCATTGGGAAAGGCCGTACTAATTTCCACCTCATCGCCAACGCCGTAACGATCTTCGATTAACACCGAAAGTCCAGTGAGATAATCATTCACTTTTTGCGATGCTCCGTAGGCAATGCCCGCGCCAAGGAATCCGGCACTAGACAAAACAAGGGGACCATTCAGTTGCAGAATGTGGAAGATTGCAATGAGTACGCCTACCCAAATCACCACAGCTAATAAATGATGCAACATACGCGAGACAGCATCAACACGTTGCCGACGACGATTCTCACCTACTTCGCCTTGTTCACGTTCTTGGTAGCGAGCACGTGTTCGCCACCACTGCGACGGGCGAGAAATACTGCGTTGGGCGATGGACCGCACCACTCGTCGAATCACGACATGCGAAAGACGCGTAAAGATAAAGGCACCAACGACAACGATCACGACGAGTAACGGACGTGAAATCGCCTCACGAGCCGTCGTTGGTTGATCTGGTGTTGGGTTAAGAGTTGAAATGAAATGAAGCAACATGACCTCCTCAGTGTGCCGTGTTTTATGTCAATCCATGTTCATCAAGATAAATGATGTATCCACGCAGGTAATTCATTGATATTTCTGAGCTCACCGAACCGCGAATTGATTGGTGGATGTTCGGCGCGTTCAAGTTCCCATAAGAACTGATACGGAATGTGAACAGCGTGACCGCCTAATTCAAGGATTGGCAGAATGTCACTCTTGACTGAATTTCCAACCATGCACACCCGATCAGGTTGCACAGAAATATCACGAAATACTTTGGCGTACGTCGCAATGTCTTTCTCTAAGACGATTTCAACATGATCAAACAAATGCTCTAGACCACTCGTTGTCACCTTGCGAGTTTGGTGGACGAGATCGCCCTTGGTAATCAAGATCAAGCGGTACGACTTTGCAAGCTCTTCTAAAACCTCGGGAACACCTTCAAGTAGACGCACCGGTGCCAACAACAATTCTCGGACCACTTGCAATAGATGCGCGAGCACTTCGGTCGGAACCCGACCTTGGCTGATGGTGATCGCCGCTTCAACCATTGACAGGCCAAATGCCTTCACACCATATCCATAGGTATGTAAGTTGGCTCGTTCAGTCGCCGTCAGCGCAGCCTTGATATCAATCCCGGCTGGCGCAAAGGGCGCAAGAAGTTCATAGAAAGCGACTTCTGCGGCATGAAAGCCGTCTTCGCTGTGCCACAAGGTGTCATCAGCGTCAAAAGCCAAGCAATCAAAAGTAGCCATATGAAACTATTCTTCTAGAGTGCAGGACGTGAAGCGGGACAATCTTGCAGGGACCACACAAATTTTTGCCATTCGTGGCTCTTTCCTTTTAGTTTTCGGCAGTCTTGCGTTATTGGTCGCCGCTTGTTCAAGCGACCCACGCGCCAGTGACACAACAACTGTTCCGACGACACTGCCAACGACCACTTCTGCTCCTGCCACAACTTCAACGACGACGAGTACAACAAGTACGACGACTACGACACTTCCTCCTGGCTTCCCAATTTCGTCAGTTGCCCCGGTTGTTCCTGTCAACGGCATGGCCGCCAAGATCACTCATGTTGAGACCACCGATCGAGTGGTTTTTCTGACGATCGACGACGGCATCGTGAAAGATCCAGCTGCCATGCAATTTTTGCTGGACAACAAAATGCCAGCGACCCTTTTCTTAGTCTCTGGCGAATTCCGCAAGGACCCCGCATACTTTGCGCAAATTTTGTCTGTTGGTGGAACAATCAGTTCACACACCATGCATCATCCAGCCCTCAAGGGACTCAGTCTTCAACGACAGACGTCGGAGATTTGCAATATGAAAAATGCAATCGCCGAAGAACTGGGATTTGCCGGTCACCTCATGCGTCCTCCGTATGGTTCGTCGGATGAAAACACTCGTCGTGCATCGGCCAGTTGCGGAATCAATGCCGTCGTGAATTGGAACTCTGAATTATGGGAAGGCCACGTGGATATTTTGCAACGACCTGGCCTTCAACCAGGCGATATCTTCTTAACGCATTTCCGTACCGATTTACTCGACAACTTAATTGCCTTTAAAGCTGCTCTTGATCAACAAGGTTTTGTAGTCGGTCGCCTCGAGGATTACTTACCAATTTCGTAAGTACTAGCGGTGAATTGCGTTGAGATAGTTGTACACGGTGATGCGCGACACGCCCATCGCATCGGCCACATCTTCAACTGCGCGGCGCAAAGTAAAGGCACCGCGATCATCGAGTAGACGTATAGCCAACTGCTTTTGTTCACGATTCATATTGGGTAACTGCTGACCCATTTCTCGTTCAACTGAATCAATGAGACGAGCTAATGCTCCATGGAGATCGGGTAATCGAACCGCAGCGATTAATTCGCCGTCATAGACCAGCGGAATATCGGAAGCTTCAATCTGTGCAGCATCAATCACTGAACATCCCAAAGCGTCAACGAGCGGCTGCAATGTTGCAAGTACCGGGTGCGAAAGATCGATCGGTGACGAGGTCATGCGTCAATCTTCTCCATGTGCACAGTGACGTGTGTTGCGCCGTTCGCATAAGCCTCACGCACGAGGTCGCTGACGGCACCGGAAACAGTTGCTTCATCGGCCTCAAACTCGGTCGCGAACGGCCCAAACTCGACGGTGATTCCGTGTGCTTCGACAGCTGCCACGGCAGCGCGGACATGGGGTCCTGGCTGTCCTTCGACAAAGGGCTCAACAGTAAACTCAACATGTAGCACCCCCTTATCGTATTGGGTTAGGGCATGCCCATCACACGCCGAAGTTCATTGGCCCGCATTAAACAATCTCGTCCAGCCAGATCAAAGGCCTCGCCCAAACGCGAGAGGGCAGTTCGAAACGAAGTTTGCCAATCTTGTTCAAAGGACTGACGGGCAGGCCCGTTCCAGTTGGTTGAGGCCAGGGCCGAATTGACGACCGCCACAAGAGCCTCAATATCGCTCCGTTGGCGACTCAGAGTGTGACCAAGTGAAATCAGTTGATCGGGGTCGGCACCAATCATGCCTCCGGTGGTGAACTGCGACATACGACATCCCTTCTCGAAAGCCGTGTTGATCACGGTCATACAAGGTGGGAGTGAGTCCGGCCGGCGCGGTGATTAGAAATCAATCAGAGGTAAAAGCAACGCCAAGCTGTCGGGCAGGAAATTTTCTCGCCTCAACAAATCGTTGAGCCCATCTCGATGAACCCACCATGCCTCAACCACTTCACCGTCATCAAATGTGAATGGTCCCGGTGAAGTCACCAGGTAGCAACGCGCCATCAGACTCACTTGGTCATCGTCATATGCTCGCGATTCGCCAAGGTCTATTTCTTCGAGTGTCGCAGCACTCACACCAACTTCTTCGGCAAGTTCACGATGCGCTGCTTCCAGATATGACTCGCCAGTCCCAACAACCCCGCCCACGGCGATATCACACCAACTTGGCCAAACATCTTTGTGGGGCGAACGGCGATGTACCAAGAGTCGGCCCGCTCCATCAAGGATTGCAATAAAGACTGCTCGATGGCGCAAGCGATCGGCGCGCATGACCCGCCTGGGAACAACCTGAATGACATTGTCAAACTCATCAACCACATCGACGAGTTCATCTCCGGCGTTGAGTCCCACACCTATTACCTACCACACAAATACTGGGTCGCACTCGGGTCTACGATACGCATATGGCCGATCCCACCGACATCTCGACTTTGACCGAAGAATCGCTTGATCTACTTGATGACACGATTGCGCTTCGACGTCGTTTGCACGAATGGCCAGAGTTGGGTAACCACCTTCCAAAAACTCGTGACGAAGTGTTGGCTGCGCTTGAAGGCTTACCGCTTGGTATCAAACTTCATGAAACAACCTCTGGCATCGTTGCCTCACTCGAAGGCACGCGTCCCGGACCAACCATGTTGTTGCGCGGAGACATGGATGCTCTGCCGATGCCCGAAGACACCGGCGTTGAATTCAGTTCACATGTAGAAAATGTGATGCACGCATGCGGCCACGACACGCACACCGCGATGTTGGTTGGCGCAGCACGTTTACTGTCGAGCCATCGTGATCAATTACAGGGTCGTGTCGTGTTTATGTTCCAACCTGGCGAAGAGGGTCACGCCGGAGCACGCTTCATGCTTGATGAAGGACTACTTGATGTTGGGCCGCTCTCGGATGGATCCACTTCTGAAGTCACGGGCGCATTTGCGATACACACCACGTCGTCGCTACCAACAGGTTTTATCAGTACGCGTGGCGGTCCCATCATGGCATCAAGTGACACTTTGGTGATTCGTGTCATCGGACGTGGTGGCCATGGGAGTGAACCATTCAGAACTCTTGATCCGATTCCGGCAGCCTGTGAAATTGTCGGTGCATTGCAATCAATGATTACTCGACGAATCAACGTCTTTAATCCAGGTGTCTTAACAGTGACGCAAGTGCATGCTGGAACCGCGTTTAACGTCATTCCAGAATTTGCCGAAGTGTTCGGAACAATTCGTGCGATCAGCGAAGTAACACGACGCATGATTCATGATGGTGTACGTCGCGTCGCCGAAGGTATTGCGGCTGCCCACGGACTTGAGGTCACCGTTGAATTAACTGATGGATATGACGTGACTGTCAACAGTCCAACCTACGCAAATACTGCGGGAAATATCATTAAAGAAGTCATTGGCAATGATCGCTTTATCGAACTTCCTAACCCAGTGATGGGTGCCGAAGATTTTGGATATGTCCTGAATCATGTTCCGGGTGCAATGGTTTTCTTGGGCGCTACACCACACGAACGAAATCTGGCAACGGCAGCGCCCAACCACTCAAACCGCGTCTTCTACGACGAGGACTGCATGAGTACTGGCATCTCGATTTACAGCGCAGTCGCGCTGCGACACTTATCGGGAGTTTGAGCTGGGACCCGCCGGATAGCGGGCATCACCAAGAACCATTTCCATTGCGGGTTCAATATTTGGTCCACGACGTAAGTGGTGTCCACCGTCGGCGCTAATACACGTGCCAGTAATCCACGAACTCTCTTCACCTAACAAGAAACGCACAAGTTTGCCAATGTCTTCGGTGCTGCCAACGCGACCTAAGGGCATCTGCTCCAAGTAATCATTCAAGATCACATCGAGTGTCATGATGCCTTCGGTTGCGTCAGTCGGTACGAGTCCTGGTCGCACTGCGTTGGCGCGAATATTTCGACAACCGAGTTCATCGGCGGTTTGACGAATCAACATTTCGAGTCCAGCCTTTGACACGTCATATGGAGTCATGAAGCGGTGCGTGACCGGGCCAGCAATCGACGAAATCGCCACAATCGAACCGCCACCGTGTGCAGCCAAGTGACTCACCGAATGTTTGATAGTGAGAAAGGCCCCGGTGAGATTGGTCCCGAGGATTCCATTCCAGTCATCGAGTGATGTCAGGTGAATCGGTCCGCCACCTCCGTACCCCGCGTTGGCGACCACCATCGTAAATTTGCCAGCATTGTTCGCTGCCGTGCAGGCATTGGCAACACTCTCTTCGTTGGTGACATCACAAGCAACCGTGAGTACCTGCGCACCACCTTCAGCGATTAAACGCAATTCGGCTGCTGAAGCTTCAAGGCGCTCAACATTGCGAGCGGCCAACATGACTGTCGCACCATCTTGAACCAATTCGCGTGCGCAACCGAGGCCGATACCCGATCCACCTCCAGTAATCAGTGCAATTTGGCCGGACAACGGATGAGGGTGACGGGTTGAAGACATGAAGAGATCCTCGCACAAGTCAACTCCAAGTCAACAAATCGTGAATTGATCAGGCATCATAGATAGATGAATCCGTCGTCGCCGTCACCGCTCTCAGGAATTCGAGTTCTTGACCTGACGAGGGTTCTTGCTGGTCCACACTGCGGCCGCATGTTGTGCGACTATGGCGCTGAAGTCATCAAAGTTGAACCACCTGACGGCGACCTCACACGATTCTCGAGTCCACGGGTTGGTTCATTGGCGACATATTTCATTCAACAAAATGCCGGCAAGAAGTGCATCAGTCTTGATTTGTCAACTCCAGAAGGCGCCGACATTTTTCGCCGTCTCGCGGCAGAGAGCGATGTTGTTCTTGAGAACTATCGCGCTGGAGTCATGGATCGGCTCGGGCTTGGCTATGAAACTCTGGCAAAGATCAATCCTCGACTCATTTACGCATCAATCAGTGGATACGGAGCCGATGGTCCGTGGGTTCATCGGCGTGCGTACGCAACGGTGATTGGTGCCGAAAGTGGAATGACCCAAATGCAGGGCGACGCTCGCGGTGGCGATTACTCAAACGACCCGTGGTCACACGCCGACACGTACTCCGCTCTTGAAATGACCACGGCGATTCTTGCCGCACTGTTTAATCGTGAGCGATCAGGACAGGGCGAGCGCATCGACGTCTCGATGGCCGAGACCATGTTGTACGTGAACGAACACGTACACGACGAGTTGTACGACGGAGTCGTTGATCCACATTGGATTCGATCATTCCAGCCAGGCGACTACCCCATCATGCAAGTGGCCGATGGCAGCACGGTTGTGATTAGTGGCCACCCCGCTGAACGCGGAACTTTTGAGATCATCGTGAACACGATGGATCAGCCCCAATTATTGTCCGACTCTCGATTTGCCGATGTGCAAACGCGTTTACGAAACCTCGGAGCCTTGCAAGATGAAATGCGAGCTTGGGCACTCACACAGCCTACTGCTCAAGCTTTTGAAGATCGTTGCGCCCAATTTGGCTTGGCTGTTGGTGTGATGCGTAGCGTTCGTGAAATTGCCGAGAGTGATTGGTCAACTGCGCGAGGCGCAATCACGCGCGTTCCCGATCGAATCGGTGGTGAAGTACGTATTCCGAATGCTCCGTGGCACTTCACGAACAGTCACGTCGGAACTTCGGGAGAACCGCGCTATCGCGGTGAAGATAATCGCAATGTGCTTCGCGACATTCTCAACATGGCTGACGAAGAAATCAACGCGCTCGAGGCCAACAATATTTTGTCGAGTCGCCTTCCTAAAACAAGTTAGGCATCAAGCGCGGTGGGTTGCTGAATCACGTCAGTACCCATGAATCGAACCATCGGCGGCAAAGTTCGAGCCAATATTGGTCCGGTCAAAATCACAAAGAGAATTGTGCCGACTCCAATTTGTCCGCCGAGCAAAATACCAGCGGTGACGACCACACCTTCAATACCCCAACGACCAACTTGCATACTTAAACCTTTGTCATTCAGACCAAGCATCAAAAGTTCCATCGGTCCGGTTCCGAGTGTTGTGGCAACTCCAATTGAAATCGCGAAATAGAGCAAGGCCATTCCGGTAATCATCATCACAACACGCCACAACATCAATGTCGGCTCGGGCATCAGGGGCAAAACAATGTTGACCACTTGGCCAACTAAAACTGTGCCGATCAATGTGCCCCATGTGGGCGGACGCTTCACTGCAATCGCCAACAATGTAAAGAGTGCCCCGCTAATCCAACCCATCGTGCCAACACCAATATTGAGTTGTTTTGCGCCACCAGTAGAGAAAACATCAGCCGGCGCAACACCAAGATGCGCCGACACCATCATCGAAATGCCAGTGCCAACCATCACGATGGCGAGCAAGAGTGCTGCGGCACGAAAACGAAACGACTTCTTTTCAATGATCGTTTCGCTCGGAGTCACCCGCCCACACTAGGTGCTAAAAGCCTTGAGTTAGATCTTTCTTGGAGGACGAGGGAAGAACGGACTCGTTCGCGCAATATACGCGTCATAACCTTCACGGCGCTTCTTCAATGACTTCTCTAACAAAGTCACACCGCTCACACGACGCAAGAAGAATGTCATGACCGCTGCACCAATAAAGCCCCAGGCTCCACTTCCCGTTTCAGCGGCCACGATTGCGATTCCCCACCACACACATGAATCACCGAAATAGTTCGGGTGTCGAGTGAACTTCCACAATCCCTGATCCATGACTTTGCCTGCGTTAGATGCATCACCTTTGAATCGAGCGAGTTGTGCGTCGCCGACAGCTTCAAAGAACAATCCGATCAAATACACGGCGATTCCTACGAAGGCAATCAGCCCAACTTTTGGCGTTGCATCTGATTCACCAATCTGAACCGGTAACGAAACAATCCACATCAATGTGCCTTGTAAACCGAAAACAGTCACCAAACTAATGATGGGAAATCGAGGTCCCCAGTGTTTGCGCATTGAGCGGTAACGAAAGTCTTCACCATGGCCCGCGTTGCGCCACAACAAATACAGACCGAGTCGCAAACCCCAAACGGTTGTCATCAAGGTCAAGATCCATTGGCGAACATTGTCACCGTCGGCAACGGCCCGTGAAATCCAGGCAACCAATACAAAACCAAGGCCCCACACAATGTCCACGATGGACGCATTCTTTTTGATCAAACTAATAATCCAAGTTGTCACCATTAAAGCAACGATTCCCACAGCCGAACTCAACATCACTTCACCCATGATGATTTCTCCTCATCTCATTTCTTGCTTCTAATGCCTCATCGACTTCGCGATCCATACGCATCCACTCACTATCTAACCACTTTGTTAACTCGTCAGTGTCAGTTATTGAGTTGCTAGGAATTCCCACACGTTCAACACGTCGCAAATGAAAACGAATCGGTGGCATGCTGGAAGAAATCGCTCGCAGGATTCCACCAAAAGTATCAAGACCTTCAAAGCCAACATGCCAGGCAAAGACGACGTCGGCACTCGGACAACCTCGCAACATTGCTGCCCCACCAGCCGGTCGCGGTGGTAACAGATGTTTCATCTCGTGTAATCGATCAGCGCGTGCTGGGTCCACGACAGCGATTTTTTCTAAAGCTCTCGCGCGCTTCTTTTGATTGGCACGAGTCCCCTCGGGAAAAATGATCCCCACCGTTGTTGCATCAATATCTGTTACTAACGCTTCAAGAGCTTGCAATTCGGGAGTCGAGTCTGTTGCGTGGCGATCAAGAAAATGATTGGGTAAACGTTGACCCACAACATCAAGACAGGGATCGGCCAAAAGTTCACGTTTTAAGACATACCGCGGATTCATACGCGCAAGGGTCGTAATGACATATGCCGAAACCAGTGAATCAGCCAAACTGGCGTGGCGAGCGAACATCAAGACCGGCCCAGGTTGCAATGCATCAATATTTTCAACCTCAACGGAGAAGCCACACGTTGCATTCAATGCTCGTAAAAGTCGATCGGCCCACCATCGTTGTAACGCATAATGCTTTGGCAAGTTCTTGCTTTGTCCGGTTAGCCAATACAGCACCGAACATAAGACTCCCGCAGTTTCGAGCCAAGCCCAACACACTGCAAACAACAACAGTCGCGCCAACGGGAAACGCCACTTCAACCGACAAGCATCAATGACCATCACCAGTGGCAACCACGCCGGTATGGCCACCGTCAAAATCACCGCTCCAAAAATCAGCCCACTAATACTCACGAGGCGGCGCTTCATAGACCAAGCGTAGATCTCGTTGAGCGTGAACGAGAGACGCAGAACCCGCCAATCAAGACCTCTTTAGGTCAAGATGTGTGCATGAATTCTGCTGGCACATCGTCGTGGACACGGTCGCGATCCTTTGCATTGATCTTGGCTTTGTACGTCATCGCCGTCACCGGAGCGCTCGTGATCGCCTCGATCATCGGAACAGACCACCCCGCCAAAGGGCTGATCTGGGGATACGGCGCGTCAGTCGCCTTTCTCTATATCGCCAGCCAAATCGTCGGTAACGGGTCAACCTTTGACGCCTGGTGGAGCGTCATGCCCCCAAGTTTCGCCATCTGGTTCTGCATCGTGCTCGATGACCCTGGCCAATTCTCTGGTGCCGATCTTCGACGCCTCGCTGTCACAGTCTGTGCCACGCTGTGGGGACTTCGGCTCACTGCTAACTGGGCGATTGGCTGGACGGGTCTCGACCACGAGGACTGGCGCTACCGCATGTTGTACGAGACCGCACCTATGCCCCGTTGGGCGGTCAGCTTCACATCGGTGCACCTTTTCCCACTGATTGTCGTGACATTGGGTTCCATTCCGATGGCAGTCATTGCCTCACATTCTGATCAAGGCTTTGGGGTCCTCGACGTTTTGGCCATCGTTGTCGCCTTGACGGGAGTCGCCCTGCAGCAATTCGCCGATCTTGATTTACGCCGCTTCAACCGCACCAAACAACCTGGAAATGTACTGAATACGGGCTTGTGGGCCCGCTCTCGCCACCCCAACTATCTAGGAGAAATGTGCTGGTGGTGGTCACTTTTCATCTTCGTCCTTGCCGCCAACCCCAGGTCGTGGTGGGCCGGTGTCGGGGCCGTGGCGATGACCGTCATGTTCTTTACGGCCAGCATTCCGATCGCCGAAAAGCGAAGCGCCGAGCGTCGCCCGGGCTGGGAAACCTACAAAGCCAACACCCCGATGGTCTTCCCTCGCCTGCGTAAATAGTGTCAAGTCGGTCAATCAACTGACCGATACACACAGGTGCTTAGTGCGACGACTCTTATCCCGTCTCTCTTGGTGGCCGTCGCATTGCTCACGGTCATCAGCATTGCCACCTTATTAAGCCAGCGCTCTC
>Ga0114966_10002770_pt1 | contig 15529 bp, 15 predicted proteins | sample M_130207_XF_Meta_FD_87029 | JGI IMG/M metagenome (GOLD analysis project Ga0114966, IMG submission 87029) | Freshwater microbial communities from Lake Montjoie, Canada to study carbon cycling - M_130207_XF_MetaG | ecosystem: Environmental > Aquatic > Freshwater > Lake | place: Lake Montjoie... | reverse complement strand
ATTGGAAACAAATTCTTACAAGCAGGAATCGGTTTTGGTGGTGGGTGTTTACCTAAAGATATTCGAGCATTTATGGCCCGCGCCGAAGAATTGGGCGCAAAGCAAGCACTTGAATTCTTGCGTGAAATCGATGCAATTAACTTACGTGCCCGCCAACGTGTCATTGATGTTGTTCGCAGCGAACTATCCGAGGATTTAACCCAGTACAAAATCGCAGTGCTTGGTGCAACGTTTAAGCCAGATAGTGATGATGTTCGTGACTCCCCCGCCCTTGATATCGCTGCCCAGTTACAGGCAGCTGGCGCAACAGTTGTTGTTCATGACCCTAAGGGAATCGAACCAGCACGCAAGCGTTTTCCAAATCTTGAGTACGCACAGGTAGTTACGGATGCAGTTAAAGGCGCAGATTTATTGCTGCATTTAACTGAATGGAAGGAATATCGAGCCATCGATCCTTCAACTATTTCGGCACTAGTTAAGAACAAGATTATTATTGATGGAAGAAATATGTTAGACCGCGAACTTTGGCGTAAATCAGGTTGGAAATTCCACGCGCTAGGACGCTCAGATTAACGAACAGGCAACTATTGATTTAGTCCTTGCGATGAAAACTTGGGCTGTGGTTGGCCTTGGAAATAACCCAGAGCGCGCAGCTTTTGGCGTTGCAAAGTTACTTCAAGATAAAGGTCATCGAATAATTCCGGTATATCCCCGAGCAGAAATTGTGCACGGTGAAATTGGATATAAAACACTTTCTGAAATTGAAGTTCCGGTTGATGTCGTTGACTGCTTTGTTAATTCAACTCATGTTGGAAAAGTTGTCGATGAAGCAATTGCTATTGGGGCAAAAGCGGTCTGGTTACAACTAGATGTAATTGATCATGAAGCGGTAGCCAGAGCTCAAGCTGCTGGTTTGCTGACCATCATGGATCGATGCCCTGCGATTGAGTATAGAAAGAAAGCTTAGAATCCGGTTTTCAGATTTCGACGGGCGTTCAAATTTGCGCCTTTAGCTTTAGCTTCTTCATTAATTTCTTTTAATCCGATTGCAACTTTGGAATTTATTGCACTATCTGAAACACCTAAAATGCGCGCAGCTAATAGCGCTGCATTTTTTGCATTTCCAACACCTACCGTTGCCACAGGTATTCCCGCAGGCATTTGAACTATTGAAAGTAAAGAGTCCATGCCATCTAAATTTTTCAAAGCAACCGGCACACCAATTACTGGCAGAGTTGTTAATGATGCGACCATTCCAGGCAGATGAGCAGCCCCGCCTGCGCCAGCGATAATCACTTTAAAGCCCTTGCTTTGTGCGCTTTGGGCAAACTCAACCATCTCAAGTGGCATGCGATGTGCTGAAATAACTTCAGCTACATAAGAAATTCCGAGATTATCCAAAATCTTTGCTGCATCTTCCATCACTGGCCAGTCAGAATCAGATCCCATGATGATTGCTACATCACTCATCGATTTCTCCGCTCATGTAATCAAGTGCGTGCTGAACTTCTTGGACTAATTCTACGACGTTATTTCCAAGCAGATTTACATGGCCAATCTTGCGGCCAGGACGTACTTCCTTCTTGTAGTGATGAAATTTAAGCGCAGGTGTTCGGGCCATTAAGTGTAAATATGGTCGATACATATCCTCTTTGTCTCCGCCCAGAATATTTCCCATGACTGCATATTCAGAAGTCATTGCGGGATTACCAAGTGGAAGATCTAGCACCGCACGCAAGTGTTGCTCGAATTGACTAGTAATTGAACCTTCTATCGTCCAATGTCCAGAGTTATGTGGACGCATTGCAAGTTCATTGACATATAAATTTTCACCTTTAACAAATATTTCAACGGCCATAACTCCAACTACGCCAAGCTCGTGGGCGATATCTAAAGCCAATTTCTGTGCTTGTTCGCTCATCTGTGAAGTTAATTGCGGTGCCGGAGTAATTGTCATCGTGCAAATTCCATCACGCTGGACCGTCTGTGTGGGTGCCCACGTAGTTGCTTGTCCGTGTGGAGATCTTGCAACCATGACCGCTATTTCATAATCAAAATCGACAACCTCTTCTACAAGTACTTTGCCTGTTTCTTTCAGAATCATTTCAAGTTCTGCCGTATTTTCTACTTTCCATACACCTCGGCCGTCATACCCGCCAGATATTGCTTTTGCGATTACAGGAAATGACTTAATTTCTTCGGCATTGCTAACGGTTTGGTGCAATGGAGCAGGAAAATTACTTAAGCGATCGCGCATTGCAGCTTTATCCTGCGAAAAAATAAAACTTTCAGAGCTTGGTCGTACAACTACGCCGTCTGCCTCAAGTGCTTTGATAATACTTAATGGAATAAGTTCGTGTTCAAAAGTTATGACATCACACTTCTTTGCAAAAGCTCTGACAGTTTCTAGGTCTTTAAAATCACCCACAATATGGTGAGTAATTTGCGCTGCACTGTCATTTGAATCATTTGCAAGTAAGAGAAGATTTACACCTAACGCTTCGGCGGGTGCGATACTCATTCGTGCCAATTGGCCAGCACCAATAATCCCGACTGTTGGAAAACGCTTGCTCACTGGCTTATCGTAGATGAACTACATCGCCGGCTTGAACATGGCTGCCAGAATCCAGAATCAGCTCACCGCGTGCAGAGATTCCAACTGCTATTCCCTTTTCTATCTCTTCATTTGGGTAGTGAATCTGCACTTTTGACCCAATACTTGCGCTGAGATCTTTATAGAGTTCAGTAACGGAATCATCTCCTTGATCCCAAAGCGTAAAATTCTTTTCAAATTCGGTTAGTACGTCACAAAGTAAATTATTTCGATCAAATCCTGATGCACCTTCTATTGAAAGTGATGTGGCAGTAGGGACTGGAAGTTCATCTTGACGCATTCCTACGTTGATTCCAATCCCAATTACAACATTTTCACCAACAATTTCAGCAATTAGCCCACATACTTTTTTCTCATTAATAAGCACATCATTTGGCCACTTAACTTTTGCATTAAATTTATTAAGAGACTGTGCAACTGAAGCTCCAGCCATGAGGGCAATCCAACCCCAATCATCTTTATTGCGTTTTGGTGTAATTACAAAGGAAAAAAGTAGTGCGGAATTTTTCGGCGCTTCAAACGTGCGGGACATTCTGCCGCGCCCTGCGCTTTGATAATTAGCTGTGATCACATCACCCGGACGTGCTTTACCTTCGCGCACCAACTGGGCCAAATCATTTTGCGTGGATGCGGTGACATCAACCACGCTTACTCGCCAGTACTGCGTAATGGATGCGTTGATAATTGAATTATCAAGCGCCGCTCTTAGCATTTCAACGTCCACGACATGTACCGTAGGGGTATGAGCCGTGATCTGCATACAACTGCCGGAAAAATTGAAGATCTTCGTGCGCGTATTGAGGAAGCCGTTCACGCTGGCTCAGCTCGCGCGGTAGAAAAGCAACATGCAAAGGGCAAGAACACCGCCCGTGAGCGTATTGAAATGTTGGTCGATGCCGATTCATTTACCGAAATAGATGAGTTTGCGCGCCACCGCTCCACGCAATTCGGCATGGAAAATAACCGCCCGTACGGTGATGGAGTTGTCATTGGTACAGCAACAGTCGATGGCCGACCAATCGCTTTGTATTCGCAAGACTTCACAATCATGGGTGGTTCTCTCGGTGAAGTTCACGCAGAAAAAATCGTAAAGATTGCAGAGTTTGCACTTAAAAGTGGCATCCCATTGATTGGAATTAATGACTCTGGTGGTGCGCGTATCCAAGAAGGTGTTGCATCTCTTGCTGGCTACGGAAAGATCTTCAGACTCAACACCAGGTCTTCAGGAGTTATCCCACAAATTTCATTGATTCTTGGACCATGTGCGGGTGGTTCTGCTTATTCACCTGCGCTCACTGATTTCACAGTCATGGTTAACGAAACTTCGCACATGTTTATCACTGGGCCAGATGTTATTAAGACAGTTACTGGTGAAGAAGTTGGCATGGAAGAGCTCGGCGGTGCCCGAACACATAACACTCGTACAGGTAACTCGCACTACTTAGCTGAAAATGAAGCCGATGCAATTGATTATGTAAAGGCACTTCTGTCTTATCTACCTTCAAATAATATGGATGGTGCTCCACATCTACCACCAACTGAGACGTTAGAAAATAAAGCATCAGATCTTGCGCTAGATACTCTGATTCCAGATAGCCCAAATCAGCCATATGACATGAAGGTTTTAATTCAAGCTTTGGTCGATGAAGGCGAATTCCTTGAAGTGCATGCTTTATATGCACCCAACATTGTTGTCGGTTTCGCTCGTATTGAGGGTGAGTCAATTGGAATCATTGCTAATCAACCAAATCAATTAGCTGGAACTTTAGATATTAACTCCAGCGAAAAAGCTGCACGATTTTTACGCTTCTGCGACGCATTCAACATCCCCATTCTTACCCTTGTAGATGTCCCAGGATTTTTGCCTGGCACTGAACAAGAATGGGATGGAATTATTCGCCGTGGCGCAAAACTGCTTTACGCATATGCTGAAGCTTCCGTGCCATTAGTAACTCTCATTACGCGCAAAGCCTATGGTGGAGCATTTATCGTGATGGGATCTAAATATCTAGGTAGTGACATTAATTTTGCCTGGCCTAGCGCAGAAATTGCCGTTATGGGTGCACAAGGGGCCGTCAATATTTTGTATCGAAAAGAGATTGGCGATGCAAAAGATCCTGTAGCTAAACGAGCTGAGTTAGTTGATGAGTACAACGCATCCCTTGCTAATCCTTATCTAGCCGCTGAACGTGGAACTATCGATACGGTCATTGAACCAAATCAATCTCGTGCTTACATAACTAAGGCATTTAGAACTCTGCGAACAAAGCGTGACTCTTTACCTGCACGCAAACATGGAAATATCCCGTTGTAATGGAGTTTTCAATCACTAAAGGCGTGCCTACTCCAGAAGAGTTAGCTGCAATCCAATCAGCCATGACACATCACAAACGCGAAGAGTTAAAACCAGTTATTCGTCGAAGCGTTTATGGATTACCGCAATTGCGCCAAGGGTTGCCGCATCAAATTACTTACGGCGCAAGAAAGAATGCATAGTTCATGCCGCGCATAGTTCTTGCCTCGGCTTCTGCATCCCGGCGTCGTTTACTTGAATCGGCCGGTTTGAAGCCAACAATTATGGTCAGTCATGTTGACGAAGAAACTGATTTTTTCAATGCCATGTCTCCGGCAGATATGGTTATTGCACTTGCAATAACTAAGGCACACACAATCCGTGAGCAAATTGATTTTCCAGCGATCATTATCGGATGCGATTCAACTTTTGAGTTCGACGGGCAATCACTTGGAAAACCTAGCACGCCTGAAATTGCAATCGAACGAGCTTCACGCGTTCAAGGAAATTCAGGGTTACTTCATACTGGGCATTGCATAATTGATACTGCAAAAGATAAAGAGATTTCAAGTATCGTTACAACTAAAGTTACTTTTGACGCTATGTCACAAGATGAAATAAAGGATTATGTCTCAAGCGGTGAACCACTTCATGTGGCGGGCGGCTTTACTCTTGACGGCTTTAGCTCAGCATTTATTCCTTCCATTGAAGGCGACTACACAAATGTTGTAGGCATTTCGATGCCATTTCTTAGAAATGCCTTCAAACAACTTGGTTATTCTTGGCCAGAGGTTAAGGTGATGCAATGAAACGCGTTTTAATCGCTAACCGTGGCGAAATTGCAGTTCGTGTTATTAGAGCTTGCAAAGATCACGGTCTTGAAAGCGTTGCTGTGTATTCTGATGAAGACCGAACTTCATTGCATGCGCAGATGGCAGATGCGGCTTATTCACTCAAGGGTACAACTGCTACACAAACTTATTTAGATATCGAAAAGCTGATTGCGGTCGCTAAAGAATCTGGCGCAGATGCGGTACATCCGGGTTACGGTTTTCTCTCTGAAAACGCTAACTTTGCACAAGCCGTTATCGATGCGGGATTAATCTGGATTGGACCTCCACCTGAAGCAATTCGCGCACTCGGCGACAAGGTTTCTGCCAGAAAAATCGCATCAAAGGCTGGGGCTCCACTTGTTGCAGGAACCAAAGATCCAGTTGCCGGACATGAAGAAGTTACGGCCTTTGCAAAAGAGCATGGTCTGCCGGTTGCAATTAAAGCTGCACACGGTGGTGGTGGGCGTGGATTAAAAGTCGCCCGGACAATGGAAGAAATTCCTGAACTTTTTGCATCCGCCGTGCGTGAAGCAATTAGTGGGTTTGGTCGTGGGGAATGCTTCGTAGAACGTTACCTAGACAAGCCTCGACATGTTGAGACCCAAGTATTAGTAGATAAACATGGGCATGCCGTAGTTGTAAGTACTCGTGACTGCTCACTTCAGCGTCGCCATCAAAAATTAGTAGAAGAAGCACCTGCACCTTTTCTAACTCCTGAACAAAATGCCGAGCTTTATCGTTCAAGTAAAGCAATAATGAAAGAAGCAGGCTACATAGGTGCTGGAACGTGCGAATTCTTAGTCGGCCTTGATGGCACAATTTCTTTTCTAGAAGTTAATACTCGCCTGCAAGTTGAACACCCTGTTAGTGAAGAAGTTACAGGCATTGATTTAGTCCGCGAGCAGTTTCGAATTGCAATGGGTGAATCACTGGGATTTGATGATCCAATTATTCGCGGGCACTCTATTGAGTTCCGAATCAACGGAGAAGATCCAGGCCGATCATTCTTGCCGGCTCCAGGTCGAATCACTGACTGGGTAATTCCAACAGGTCCTGGGGTGCGAGTAGATGCAGGCTTTAAAAATGGCGACACAATCGGTGGAAACTTTGACTCACTGCTAGCAAAATTAATTGTTACTGGGGCAACTCGCGAGCAAGCAATTGAGCGCGCTCGACGAGCGCTTGCAGAATTTATCGTTGAAGGTTTAGCAACTGCGCTTCCTTTTCACCGCGCAATTCTTGAAGACCCGTCATATACCCAAGATTTCAAGGTCTACACAAGTTATATTGAAAATGAATTTAATAATCAGATTTCTGCATATCAAGCAGCTGCAATTCCACTTGAAACACATATGGCGCCTGAATATTTAGTAACTGAAGTCAATGGAAAACGATTTGAAATTCTCGTTCATGCACCTAAGCCTGTTGTTAAGCGCCACCGCGCAAAGCAATCGATGGCCGGTGGTTCTGGCGGTGCTTCATTGGCCAGCCCGATGCAGGGAACAGTTGTAAAGATTGCCGTTAATGAAGGTGACGTTGTTGAAATTGGCGATTTAGTAATTGTCTTGGAAGCCATGAAGATGGAGCAGCCTTTGATGGCGCATAAAGCTGGTGTAATCACCAACTTAACTGCAGTAATTGGAAACACTGTCTCGAGTGGAACCACACTTTGTGACATCATTGATGCATGACAAATAGCGAACTTCTCTATTCAGATCCATTAGCCGCCGCAGCCGCCGCAGCTAAAGAAATCTCAGAGCGAACCGGCGTTGGCGTACATGATGTTGCTTTGGTTATGGGATCTGGTTGGGTAAGTGCAGTTGATGCTCTAGGTGCTCCTGCTTATGAGTGCAACGCCGAAGAAATAACTGGCTTTCTGCCACCAACTGTTGAAGGCCATTCAGGCAAAGTCCGTTCATATGTGATCGAAGCAGAGGGCAAGTCCATCCGTGCTTTGGTATTTCTTGGTCGTACTCATCTCTATGAAGGTAAGGGAATCGAGCCCGTCGTTCATAGCGTCCGAACCGCAGTTAAAGCTGGATGCAAAATTGTAATTCTTACAAATGCTTGTGGTGGAATTAATAAGAGTTACACCGTTGGCCAACCAGTTTTGATTCGAGATCACATTTCATTGACTGCAGTTTCACCATTATCTGGCGCCACATTTGTTGATCTAACTGATCTATACAGCAAGCGAATCCGTGAAATTGTTAAGAAGGAAGATGCAAGCCTTCAAGAAGGTGTCTATGTTCATTGGCGTGGGCCAACGTATGAAACACCTGCAGAAATTTTGATGATGCGAACAATGGGAGCAGATTTAGTTGGTATGTCTACAGTTCCAGAAGCAATTGCCGCACATGCATTAGGTGCGGAAGTTTTGGGAATCTCACTTGTTACAAATGCCGCCGCTGGCGTTACAGGTGAAAAACTTAACCACGAAGAAGTTATTGCCGCTGGAAAGGCCGCTGCAAGTCGAATGGGCGCTCTTCTCAAAGGGGTAATTCCAAAGTTATTCTAAGCACATGGATCTAAGCCAAGAAGTTTCTACATGGATTGCAGATGATCCGGATCCAAAGACTGCTGCCCAATTACAACTGTGGCTAGATACCAACAATGAAGTAGAACTTCGAACTTCTTTTTCAGGTTTTCTACAATTTGGTACCGCTGGACTACGGGGACCAATTAGACCTGGCCCTTCTGGAATGAACCGTGCAGTTGTTGGGCGTGCAGCCGCAGGAATCGCTGCATATATGAAGGAAAGGAATTTAACTAGCGTTGTTATTGGACGCGATGCACGTTATGGCTCTGAGGATTTTACTTTCGAAACTGCAGAAATTATGAGCGGTGCTGGAATGACGGTTTATGTTTTACCTCGCCCATTGCCAACACCGGTGCTAGCTTTTGCAACGAATGAACTTAAATGTGATGTCGGGATTATGGTTACAGCAAGTCACAATCCGCCTCAAGATAATGGCTACAAGGTTTATTTAGGTGGAACAGTTGATGGTATTCATTACCGAGGCTCACAGATTGTTTCACCGACAGATGAAGCTATCGCCGCCAAAATCGAGGCAATTACTTCGCTAAAGTCACAACCTCGTGGAACCAAGTGGACTATTCTTGGTGAGGAAGTAATCCATAAATACGTAAGCATTACTGCTGGCTTGGCTAAGCGGCCAGGAAGCCTAAAAATTGTTTATACCGCTATGCATGGTGTTGGGACCGAAACTTTGCAACATGTATTTCACAAAGCTGGTTTCCCTCAACCAATTTTAGTTGATTCACAAGCAAAACCCGACCCAGATTTTCCAACCGTTGCTTTCCCAAATCCCGAAGAACCCGGTGCCATTGACCTAGCTCTGGAAACAGCTCGGAATTTTGATGCAGATCTTGTCATTGCAAATGATCCAGATGCAGATAGATGTGCTGCAGCCGTAAAGGATCCAGTCACAGGGTGGAGGATGCTACGCGGAGATGAGTTAGGCGTAGTTTTAGGTGAAACTATCGCTCGCGAAACAAGTAGCGGGATTCTTGCTAACTCCATTGTCTCTTCATCTATCTTGAGCAAAATTGCTGCTCATTACAAACTCGATTTTCAGGAGACACTCACTGGCTTTAAGTGGTTAGCAAAAATTGATGGTCTGACTTTTGGTTACGAAGAAGCTCTGGGTTACGCCGTTGATGCAATCACGGTAAATGATAAAGATGGAATATCTGCTGCAATTAAGTTGGCACAAATCGCAACTGATTTAGCTACGCAGAATAAAACAATTCTTGACCTGCTTGATCAGGTTTGGGAACGACATGGCTTCCATGCGACCGAGCAAATTTCAATTCGCTTGACTGACTTATCTCAAGTTGGCCAGATCATGGGAAATCTACGAAATAACCCACCAACTAATATCGCAGGACGCGCAGTTACTTCAATCGATGATTTATCAAAACCTGTCGACGCTTTGCCACCAACTGATGGCTTGCGCATATGGCTCGATGGCGCAATTCGAATCATCATCCGTCCAAGTGGCACGGAAGCAAAGATGAAGTGTTACATTGAAGCAATTGCACAGGATTCAAAAGCAGCCCAGGTAGTACTAGATCAGCTTCGCACCCCACTTAAGGAATTGTTATCGTGAACTTCTATGGCTTAGTAGATGGCACTGAAGCTTCTCTTAAGAAATATTTGGGTGCACTTTCTGGAGTTGACCAAGTTGGCGCTGATGCACGTGCGGCCATGCTTGCAACTCGAAGCATTAAGACAACTTCAAAGCGATGGGCAATAGATACCGCAATCACGATGGTGGATCTGACAACGCTAGAAGGCGCAGATACTCCTGGAAAAGTTAAAGCGCTATGTACTAAAGCGGTGCGTCCAGATCCAACAGATTCAACCGTTCCTAGTGTTGGCGCAGTTTGTGTTTATAACGACATGGTCTCAATTGCGCGCACGCATTTAGATTTAATCGGTGGCCAACATGTGGGAGTTGCTGCAGTTTCAACTGCTTTTCCATCGGGGCGAGCATCTATGGCAGTTAAAATCCAGGATACTCAAGATGCAATCGATGCCGGTGCTTCTGAAATCGATATGGTTATTGATCGAGGAGCATTTCTCCAAGGTAGATATATCGAAGTATTTGATGAGATTGTTAAAATCCGCGAAATCTGCGGTACGAAGGCTCATTTAAAAGTTATTTTTGAAACTGGCGAACTAGTTACATATGACAATGTGCGCAAAGCTTCATTTTTAGCTATGGCAGCCGGTGCGCATTTTATTAAGACTTCAACGGGCAAAGTCGCACCAGCTGCAACTGCGCCGGTTGTCTTGGTCATGCTTGAAGCGGTCCGTGATTTTTATTCGATGACCAACGTGCGGATTGGAGTAAAGCCTGCCGGTGGAATTCGAAACACCAAAGATGCGATTAAACAGTTAGTCCTGGTAAATGAAACCGCCGGCCCAGAATGGCTTACACCTTCGCTGTTTCGTATCGGTGCCAGTGCACTCTTAAATGATTTATTAATGCAACGCATGAAAATGGATGATGGCTACTACGCTAGCCCTCAATACGTAACGATCGACTAATGGAGGATAAATTGAGCTTTGAATATGCGCCAGCTCCTGAGTCGCGCGCGGTCGTTTCAATTAAACCAAAATATGGCCATTTCATCGGTGGAAAGTTTGTTGCTGGCACTAAACACTTCCCCACAATTAATCCGGCAACTGAGGAGACTCTGTCGGCCATTGCACTGGGTTCCAAATCAGATGTCGATGCGGCAGTTAAATCTGCCCGAAAAGCTTACGTAACCACTTGGTCAAAAATGAGTGGAAAAGAGCGTGGAAAGTATCTTTTTCGTATCGCACGCATTATGCAGGAACGTGCGCGCGAGTTTGCTGTTCTTGAAACTCTCGATAACGGAAAGCCGATCAGAGAATCTCGTGATGTTGATGTTCCACTTGCAGCTGCCCACTTTTTCTATCATGCAGGTTGGGCAGATAAATTAGAGTTTGCAGGTCTTGGAACCTCTACTAAGCCACATGGTGTTGCAGGTCAGATAATCCCTTGGAACTTCCCGCTATTGATGCTGGCCTGGAAAGTTGCACCTGCATTAGCTGCGGGAAATACCGTTGTATTAAAGCCTGCAGAAACAACATCACTGACTGCGCTTTTATTTGCAGAAGTTTGCCAGCAAGCCGAACTTCCTGCCGGAGTGGTAAATATTGTCACAGGAGACGGTTCGACAGGTGCACTCATTGTTAATCATCCTGGAATCGACAAAATTGCATTCACTGGATCAACCGAAGTCGGAAAAATTATCGCCCGTGCAGTTGCGCCAACAAAAAAGAGCATCACGCTTGAACTTGGTGGAAAGGCCGCAAATATAGTCTTCGAAGATGCCGCCATCGACGAAGCAGTTGAAGAAATAGTAAATGGAATTTTCTTCAACCAAGGCCATGTTTGCTGTGCAGGTTCACGCTTACTTCTACAAGAAAATGTAGCTGAGGAAGTATTGAGCAAGCTTAAAACGCGTATGGCAAAGATTCGTGTTGGTGATCCCATGGATAAAAACACAGATCTTGGTGCAATTAATAGCCATGAGCAACTACTTAAGATCCGTGAACTAAGTGCAGCTGGTGATTTAGAAGGCGCAGAACGTTGGAGTGCGCCATGTGAACTTCCAGGAAAGGGTTTCTGGTTCGCCCCAACAATATTTACCGGAGTCACTCAGTCTCACCGAATTGCACGTGAAGAAATCTTTGGTCCAGTGCTTTCTGTGCTTACTTTTAGAACGCCACAAGAGGGGATAGATAAGGCTAATAACACGCCTTTTGGTCTATCTGCAGGCATTTGGAGTGAGAAAGGTTCTAAGGTTTTGTGGGCATCACAGCAACTTCGCGCAGGTGTCATCTGGGCGAATACATTTAATAAATTTGATCCAACATCACCATTTGGTGGCTATAAAGAATCAGGTTGGGGACGCGAAGGCGGGCGCCATGGTTTAAGTGCATATTTGAAGGGGGTCTCACATGAGTAATCGCATCGATGTCAAAAAGACATACAAGTTATTTATTAATGGAGCTTTCCCACGCACTGAATCAGGTCGCACATATGAAGTTAAAAGTTCAAAAGGCAGTTTCATTGCAAATCCATGTTTGGCATCACGCAAAGATTTAAAGGATGCTGTCGTGGCTGCACGCGGCGCACAAGCAGGATGGAACAAAGCAACTGCTTACAACAAGGGGCAAATTCTCTACCGTATTGCCGAAATGCTCGAAGGCCGTCGTGCTCAGTTTATTGATGAAATTATGGTTGTCACTGGAGTGACTAAAACTAAAGCTGACAAAGAAGTAACTGATTCTGTTGATCGCCTAGTTTGGTATGCAGGCTGGAGCGATAAAATCTCTTCTCTTTCGGGAGCCCTGAATCCAGTTGCTGGTCCTTATTACAACTTCACAATTCCTGAAAGCATGGGTGTCATTGCCGCAATTGCACCAGAAACCCCATCACTGTTGGGTCTGATTGATGTTATCGCACCGATAATTGTTGGGGGCAACACAGTTGTTGTGTTGGCAAGTACTAAAGCTCCTCTGTCGGCAATGTCATTTGCTGAAGTTCTAGCAACTAGTGATGTTCCAGCCGGTGTAGTAAATATCTTGACGGGTAAAAAAGATGAAATTGCACCGTGGATGGCTTCGCACATGGATATAGATGGCTTAGACATTTCTGGCTTAGCGATTAAATCCCACGCAGATATTCGAACTGCAGGGGCAGAAAACCTCAAGCGAATCTATAGTTTTAAATCTGCAGATCCAGGTCGCATACTTGCATTCTTAGAAAACAAGACTGTGTGGCATCCGATCGGTCTATGACCAGCCTTTATCAATGGTTTTAAACCAAAGCTGCTGAACCGCTTCGACATCTAAATCAAGCACTACGCGAACAGATGCCGAATCAACAAGATCTAATGGTTCTAGAGCTTTTAAGAAAGGTGCTCGGCGATCGCAAATTGTTTGACCGCGTGCAGGTCCTTGCGAAGTATCAACGACAACATCGAAGATTTCGGTAGTAAAAAGATCAGGTTGTATAGCGCAAGCCACCGCTCCATAATCTCCCAAAGTTATAGGTGAGACATGCAGACGTTCAATAAAAGCTTCAATCAAAGTTGCTGCAAATTGAGCGGCAGGATCTGGCGATTGTTTTAATTTTGCGGCATCTGCACTTGTTGCACCTGGTCGCATGAAAACATCAAGACCATACATAGTAATTGGAACACCGCTTTGAAAGGTTATTGCTGCCGCTTCAGGATCATGCCAAATATTAAACTCTGCCGCAGCAGTTGCATTTCCAGCTGAAGCTGACCCTCCCATCAAAACTATGCGATGAATCTTCTTGGCAGTTTCTGGAAACGCACGCAAGAAAAGTGCAATATTTGTTAAAGGTGCAACTGGTACCAAAGTGACGGGATCTTTCGACTCTTCAATCAGATCTCTAAGGAGTTCAACGGCTGAGCGCGGATCAACTTTTCGGTGTGATGGAGCAATACCTAGATCACCCATTCCATCTGCGCCATGCACATATTCGGCATATTCTGATTTACCAAGTAGCGGACGGACTGCGCCTCGAGCAACTGGAATATCTCCCGCCCCTGCGGCATCTAGAACCTTCAATGTATTGGCTACAACTTGGTCAACATTGGTATTGCCATCAACACAAGTTATTCCCAATAAATTAATCTGTGGATGACGCGCAGCAAATAGAACGGCAAATGCATCATCAACACCAGTATCAACATCAAGAATGATTGAAGTTTTATTCATAAGCGATAGCCTAGCGCTATGGGTAAAGCAGTTGTAGCGGTAGTCGGTAGCGCGATGATTGATTTAACTGCCTACGCAAAAAATCTTCCTGTTGCCGGCCAGACAGTTGAGGGCGAATTATTTACCACGGGTTTTGGTGGAAAAGGTGCGAATCAAGCAGTAATTGCCGCTCATTGCGGCGCCGAGGTTCACTTCATCGGCAAATTGGGCCGAGATCTTTTTGGTCAATCCATCGCCGAAAACTTTAATAAGTTAGGAATTAACTCAGATTTTGTCGACCGCAGTGATACCCCAAATGGTGTTGCGCACATATGGGTAGATGGAAATGGCGAGAACCGAATCATAATTATTCCTGGGGCTAATTATGAAATTGAAAAAGAGCGCGCCATACAAGGCATTAACTCCATCATGGATTTATCGATTGTGATTGGACAGTGTGAAATTAAGCAGGAGATTACCCTGGCGGCCTTTACAGCAGCTAAGGCCCGCGGCTGCACCACGATATTAAATCCTGCTCCGTATCAACAACTTAGCCAAGAACTATTGGCCGTAACGGATTGGATAATTCCCAATGAAACCGAGTTTAAAGAATTACACGGTCAACTTCCAACAAGTGATGAAATTTTAAAAAACTTTAGAAACGGTAAGAACTCAATAGTTACTTTGGGATCTGAAGGCGCAGTGCTCATTTCAGCCGATGGAACAATCACCCGAACTCCCGCTCCCAAAGTTCAAGCGATAGATACAACGGGTGCTGGTGATGCTTTCGTAGGTACCTTTGCTTACGGATTAGCGTGCAATAAAACTGCTTTCGATGCCATGCGTTTAGGTGTGAGGGTTGCTTCTCTAACGGTTACCCGAAAAGGGGCGCAATCTTCTTACCCAATGCAAGCTGAAATTGCCACGCTTTCATAACCGCGTAAAACAAAAGTTGGTCTGCGAATTGGTTCGCTGGCTAACTCCATATCTGGATATTTCTCCCACAAGGCTGGCAGAGAAACTCCCATCTCTAGGCGCGCAAGCGGGGCACCTAAACAAAAATGAATTCCAGCGCCAAAACCAATATGTGGATTTGGGTCGCGCGTTAAATCCATTTGATCTGGATTTGTAAATACTTCACCATCTCTATTTGCCGCACCAATTAGCGCTGCAATTTTTTGGCCCTTAGCAATCCCAACTCCCCCAACTTCAGTATCTACGGTGGCTGTGCGCTCAAAAAGGTGCAATGGAGCGTCAAAGCGCATGAACTCTTCCAAGGCGGTTTCAGTTACTGCGCGGGGATTATTTCGCAGCAGAGCTGCCTGATCAGGACGCTGCAGCACGGCGACCATACCGTTTCCAAAAGCATTAACGCTTGCTTCATGCCCGGCGTTTAATAGTAAAACACAAGTTGCAACTAACTCATGTGAGTTTAGTTTTTCGCCGTTTTCTTCAACCATGGCTAAATCAGTTATTAAATCCTGGCCTGGATTAGTTTT
>Ga0114966_10002767_pt1 | contig 15542 bp, 21 predicted proteins | sample M_130207_XF_Meta_FD_87029 | JGI IMG/M metagenome (GOLD analysis project Ga0114966, IMG submission 87029) | Freshwater microbial communities from Lake Montjoie, Canada to study carbon cycling - M_130207_XF_MetaG | ecosystem: Environmental > Aquatic > Freshwater > Lake | place: Lake Montjoie... | reverse complement strand
TGATTTTTTTCAGTTATTACTAACATCAGCATTTCTGCCAAAATATCATACTTTTGTGTTATTTTAGTATTTATATTTAATATTTTTAATTTCATGGAATAGCAATCACATTATTAGATAAAATATACAGATATGCTGTAGGAAACTTATACGATCCATCTGAATTTGTGACATTTATAAATGCGTATCCAGGTGCGTGTGGTGGAACAATTACATTTCTGCTATTACCACCAGCATAATAAGAGTATACTGGAATTAAGACTCCGCTGAATGTTACAATAATATCTGTACCTAGATTTGTTCCAGTTAGTGTAATTAAATCCCCTCCTGGAGAAAAACCAGTAAGACCACTAATACTGGTTATTGTTGGTGGTAAAAACGGAATTGTTGGTGGTAGTATGGGGGTTTGTGTGTGTAGTGTTATAAATTTAATTATTGGTTTTAATAATAATTTAGGATAATTAAACCCAGAATCAACAATATTTAAAAAGGAAACAGAATCTGTGATTTCATAAATTTTTAATTTCATTACACAACCCCAGATTCAACAGTTACTCTTCCTTCTAGAATTCTTTGTGAATATGTGGTTCCTATAACAATATTTAAATCATAAAAATATTTAGAGAGTAACAGGGAATTTGTACTATTTGCGTCTAATTTAATAAAAATTCCTCCATTTAATGGTGATCCATCATAGTTAGTATTTAAACTAATACCCCCTATGCCTGAATATCCTGTAGTTAAACCTCCAGTATAACCATAAGTTAGTCCACTAGTGGTAGCAAAAAGAATAGGAAATTCTTCACCTTTATATTTTTTTAATTGAAATTTAGCAGTATATTGGGATAAATTTACACCAGTACTTCCGTCTGTTAGGTACTGAGCCCAAAATTGAAAATTAGAATTTTTATTGATTGATAAGTCGTATTTTGCGGTCATACGTTATTTAGGCTTTATCGATGTACGGTTTTTCTGGTTTTAAACTTCTTTTTTTGTGCTGGATATAAAGCAGGTTTATGATCCTTTTTTTCGCTTTGTTTTGCAGCCTGTTCGTCCATTTGACGAATTGATTCCATTTGATTGGTGTGCTCAAAAAACTTTAAATATTGCTGAAGATTGGTCTGAACTCGTTCCTTGTGTTCTTCTGGTAGTAATGATTCTAACAATAATTTTTTACATGCAGCGTATCCCATATGAGGTTTTCCTGCATAAAATGCTGTAGACGCAATTTCATCTAAAACTCCATACTTGTATACGTCTTCACTAATAAACAAAATGTCATCCTTTGGGAAAGGAATATCCAGAGCCATTTTAGCGTACAAGAATGATAAGCGTGGATGGTTCATGAGTCGGTAGACACGAGCAATTTGGTATAGCGGTTCTGCACGTGATGGACGAAGTTCCCAAGCCTCTAAAAATCCTTGTTGAATCTCGATCCAAGGCTTATTAGCAAGACCACGACACATACCAATACGGAACTGAGAATAGTATTGTTCTTCTTCCCATCCACCCATTTCTACACGTTTAGTATACGCCTCTTCTGCTTTTTCCCATTGTTGTGAGTCAAAGTAACTTTGAGCCAGATAGAATTGATAACGAACATTGGTTGGTTCTTTTACCAAAGCCTCTTCCAACATGATGGCATCCCGCTTATACTTTTCAATAGGATCAATACCTACGTTACGAGCACCGACAGTACGAGCAACAATCTTATAGGTTCCTTCAAGCTTTGCAATGCGTGGCGGAGCATCTCCGTCTTTGGTAGGATACTCATGAAGAATACCTTGATACTTCCAACCAATGCCTGTGCGGAAAATTTGTGTTCTCCACCAACTAAATTCGCCACGACCAAACGAAAGAGCAAATCCTTCTGCGTCACCTGCAGAAAGTGGGAACTTAAAATCACCTTCAACATAGTCGTCGGCATCAATCATCCATGCCCAGTCTGCCTTGCCGTCACAGAGTTGTAGAGCTTCTGTGCGATTATCGCCAAAGCTTACCCATGGGCGTTCATGAATTTCGCCAGGAATACCCTTCTCTGCAAAATAAGTTTTAATTAATTCTTGAGTTCCGTCAGTGGAACCAGTATCCACAATGACCCAGTAGTCTACGTACTTGTAGATGGAATCAAGGCATTCTTTGATAATATGAGTTTCATTCTTAACAATCATCGATAAGCATATTTTAGGCATAATTTAAATCTCCATGGTTATATATGTGACATTTCATTATTTTTTAATCCAATCTAATGGATAATCTGTGCATACACCAAATACACTTGGTATTTTAATTTTAGAACCCAATTCAACAGTAATTCCGTATTCCATATAATTTCCAGGATATCCCCAAGGAACTCCTTTGCTGGTAATGGTAAATTTGTCTGTTTCGTGCCAGAAACAATGAATATCATTTTTCAACAAAACATCTAGGGCTTCTGTATTTTTTGCATGACACCATAATCTGTAATTTGATAAAAATTTTATATCGGTTTCGTATTGAGGTTCATCATGACCCAAATACCATTTGTCGTCTACCAACCATACATCTACTTCAACATCAAACCCTTCTGATATTGCGGTATCAATATATGCTGGTTTATTTTCGTCTGGAGTCTTTCCCGACAAATTGCCTCGATGTGATATAACTTTAACCATTATGTCTGAATTCTCATAGTGCTGTAAACTTTGGATGGATTTGGGTCTGATGCTGGATCTGGAATTGTTATTTCTTTATCCCTCAGTAACCGTACCACAGAAAATGGATTAAACGTATAGTTCCACTTATCTTTACAGCGCATAGCCCACTCAACATCTTCTCCCTGTCCCCAGACTCGTCGAACATCTAACGGGTTTTCCAGCATAAATTTTCTTTTAGCACACCAATAGGTTCCACCAATATACATGTTGGTTTTGGTTTGGGACAAGTCATCATATGAAATAAATTCTATTGGTCTCTTCAGAGTAATCCAATCCCAATACCGAGAGCCTTTTGATGTACGAATAGGATTCGAGCAAACATCCCAATCATTTTCAAAATTCAAATAACCATTATACCAGTTCTCACACAACCCAACATAGTCATGCATAATACAAACATTTTCAAAATTTGCATTCTGAACTGCTAGATTTTTCTTCATAGTAATCCAACCAGGAATTAATGTTTCGTTAAATATAATATTATTATTAATTAATGGTTTAACTCTATGTAAAGCTTCGTTATCTGGTCCAATTAATATAATTTCAAACTTATCCTTGGTTAGATTATTTTGATTCCTAATAGAATTAATAATCTGTTCTAGATAGATTCCATCCAAATACGATATAATGAAAGACCATTTCATGGATATATTTGTCTAATAATCTCGTCTATGTTTATTGATTTTTCGTCCTGAAAAACCTCATCTAAAGAATACTCTGCAATTTCTCTAATTTTAGATATTTCAGGTGTTTCGGTATGAAGATTGTTTGACACAGAAGAGCCGTGGACTCTGTGATAGAACGTAGAATTATGATCTCTATTACCCTTTAATTTATGACAAAACAAATAATGCAAACCTTCATATATCGGAGCAGAGCGATCCAGATATTCCATAATACCACTTTCTAAAAACTTGTCTTTAGAAACAATAGTGGAATGAGAAAATGCATACGATGGTCCTTTTCTTATTGTGGTTTCGTTTAAAAATCCTCTACTATTTGCAACATTAACAATTTTGTTATGTTCATCTATAATCTGAACATTGCTCCAACTTAAATCTAATCCTTCCATATTCATTAAATTTAATTGACTCTCTACTTTATTCGAAGACCAAAGATCATCATAGTGACAAAAAGAAACAAATTTTGAATCTACCTTCTGCCATTCAGTAATGATCTTTTTCCATATAGAACCTTTTCGAAAGAATGAATACGGATCATGCCAACTAATAGAACAGCCAGTAGAATTTAATAAATCTTTGACTTCTGAAGATACATTATCATCACAGGCAAACACGATCTCATACTTGCGGCTGGTTTCTTGCTTTTGAAGAGATTCTACACACCATTGCAAAAATTGAATAACGGGAGTTCCTGGAGTGGAAATGCCTAAAGGAACAACTATAGTTAAATCATTCATGGAAACATTTCTTTCCAGTTATTTCCATATTTTTCGCTCATAACAGGTTCCATTTCTAAATATGCTTCTCTATCCAAATTATCATAAGTTTCGTCTCCTACTTGCTTATTGTAAGTATATTGACCGTAATGATTTATAACTAGACCATCATACATGTAAATTTCTTTTCCTAAACGATGCAAATTAGTATAAAAATCTTTACCAGAACCATAACATCTGGTTAATCTTGGATCTTGACCACCAACACTATTCCAATCATCTTTACGCACAAGAATAGGAGAGGTATCGTCCATATTAATCACATTAGCATGATTAGGCATAACTCTTCTAAATAATTCTTTATTATTTGGATTGTATACAGTAAATCGATCACCAATGTATACAGGTGTTGCGTCTTGATTTAGTGCTGGATGAATTACTGCAATTTGAGGGTTCTTTTCCATATGCATCACCATATCATATAAAATGTCTGGCGATTCTCGGAATGTCATATCATTGTGAATATAGAAAACGTACTTTACGTCAGGCTTTCGATTGAAATAATGTGCTCCAAGCAATATGGCTCCCATTGTTCTGGTATTGACAATACTTTTGATTGTTGTATACTTAGAGGGAGGAGCTTTATCAGAAGCATTATCTACCACACAAATTTCGTAATTAGTTTTAGTTAAATTCTTTACTAAATTTTCATAAACAAAATCAGTCTCATTTGGTAAATTATAATTTAAAAGTGCAATTCCAGTTTTTGGCATCATAAAAATTCTTTCAGTTAATATATTTATCTCCGACTACAGATGGTGTCTTAATAACAAGTATACACGCATCTTCCAAACAGTCAAATTGATTCTCTACATTTGGCTCAATTATTATAATATCTCCAGAAGAAAATGTTTTATTTTGCATTTTTACTTCTCCAGAAATCACAATAGTATATTCTGTGGCTATTTTGTGATAATGATTTTCGTCTTTATCGCCCTTTTTATAATACTTAACACCAATTTCTATATCTTTATTATTGAATAAACATGGAGAAAAATCACCAAACAGCCAACCTTTAGTAAAATCTTTAATATTCATTTTTGTTTAAGGTAGGCATTAAGGTCTTCAGGAGTACCAATACCATGCATCTTATCTACATAAAACGGAATAAGCATCTTCCTATCAGCAACATATTCGTTGTACACAGGAGCAATATAAAACTCATTATTTACTCTAATGTTTTTATCAATCATTTGCTCTGCATATTTAACAAACTCTGATCCCTTTTTATACCAATAAATACCGCAAGTTGCAATATTTGAGATTGGATTCTTTTCTTGTAGTTCTGTTATAATACCACGAGAATTAACTCTAACAAAAGACCATTTAGGATGAACGGCATTAAATGTAAATATGATACCTTCGGCTGGGGTTAATGATTTTAGTAATTTAAAATTCTCTATAGAATATTCTAATACCTGATCAGAATTAGCAATTAGCAATTCTTCGTCGTCGTTTATTAAATGTTTAGCTAATAGTGCAGTACAGGCTGCACCTTCAGTTAAACCATCTACTTCCACAATCTGAAATTTGCCGTTAGTGATTCGGTCTAATGTAGTTCTGAGACCACTATATTTTTCTAAATGTTCTTTACGAACCAAGAAAATATATGTGGCATCAAAATCTAAATTTTCCACAACAACCTGAATCATCGGTTTGCCGTCAACATCAATTAAAGGCTTAGGAAAAGTGTAGCCCTCTTTGGCAAATCTGCTTCCTTCCCCAGCCATGGGAATCAATATTTTCATTTTAAGCCTTTTTAAAACTATTATGTACGTAAACATCATCTTGGCGATTTACGCAACCAAGTAATTTGTAATCATATTTCTCCATATGAGATCTACTTACATCAACTCTTCGTTGACCACCCTCTCGATACTCATCAGTTTCAAATGTTATAACATTGAATTTATACTTATCGAAAGGAATCTTCATCAAGCATTCCAGAGTCAAATCAGGCGGTTCCAAATCTAAAGACAAATAATCAATAGTTTCTGGCATATTATTTTCTTCGAATAACTTGGCATAATCAATAGCCAAAGCATCAGCCAAGACATGCTTGGTTTGTGGTCTGTGAGATTTCCAAGTTTCTCCTCCACCTCCCACATAGTCTTGAATATCAACTCCAATACCAGTCCAATTGAATGTTGTTTCAAAAAGAAAAGTATTACTTATACTTAGTGGTTCAGAACAACCAATATCAACAAAGGTGCCATTATATTTTGGACCTAAAATGTCTAATACGATTTTGTCCTGTCCAATCTGTGCTTTAAAATTTAAATGTGAAATATACGAATCTAGGTTTTGCATTATATTGAATCCTTTAAAAAAGTAACTAGTGTATGTAGATTGACTTTGCTAGAGTCTTCAACGATTAGTAAATGTTTAGCTGCGGAAGCTTTGGCAGCTTTAATTCCTTTTTCAGAATCTTCGACACATAATACCTCGGAACCAATTGCATCTAATTTATCTATTGCTAAATTATAACAATCTGGGTAAGGCTTATTTCTTGATACATCTTCATTTGTTATGAGTATGTCCATAAATTCTAATTGACCTGTTTTGGATAACATCTCTTCTGTAGTTTTACGAATAGAATTAGTAACACAGCCAATTCGAATATTATTGGATTTTAAATATTTGTGTAATTCTACTTTCTCTGGCATTATTTCTGCAGTTTTCCTAATCACATCCAAGGTAAAGTCTTGTTTTGCCGCATTAATTTTCTTTGCCTGATCTTCTGCAATACCAAGCATACCTAATTTTACATGAGTAGGAAGACCGTTATATGTGGACATGTGGTCTTCTTTATTGATTGGGGAATGTCCAAACGAAGAAAGAGCATGATTTAAGGAATGATAATGCCAATCACATGCATCTACCAATACTCCGTCAAGATCAAATAATATAGTATTAATCATCTTTTTTCCAATATAATGCTCCTGCTCCAGCTCCAGGAATTAATTTAAATGGACAAGTAATATTATTTATTTGTCTAAAATCATTGACTGCTCTTGCACAGTTTGCTAATGCATAATCATCAATTATACAATATCCTCCTTTAGATAGTTTTGAATATAAATTTATTAGACTATCCATAGTAGAACCATACATATCACCATCTAATCTAATTATACAAAATTTTTGTTTATTGGATAATGTTAATAATGTATCTTTAAACCATCCTTTTAGAAAAACAACATTCTTATCTAAACAATTATATTTTTTAAAATTAGATTGAACATCTTCTAATGATATACTTAATTCTGGGCAAGTATGATGTAAATCTCCTTTATCTTGAGGATATCTATCTAATTCTGGAGCTGGGAGACCTGCAAAAGAATCAGCAACAAAAACTTTCATCTTATGATTATGTGCATTTAATAATAATTTAGCATAAATACATGCGCCACCTCCCCACACACCAGTTTCAATAAAATCTCCAGGAATTTTATTTAAAATCACATCATCTAATAGAAATTCTATATTTTGCAAACATGTATATCCAATCATACTTTCTGCAAGTAATGGTGAAGGCCAAATAGAAGAATTTTTACATAAAGTATTTTGCATTTGTATATTTTCTTCCATAGATGATATATTTAATAAATATTTATTTTTTAATTCTAAAGAAATATCACCTAATATTAATTTTTTTATAATTTCTCGATTCATATATTTTTCCTTTATTTTATTACAAATCCATCATTCATAGACAACCAAAGATATAATGCTTCTTTAGAAACATCTGCAGGAATCGCATTCATCAATTGCTGCATCCAACCTGCTCCATATTTTTTATTAAATCCTTCGTGCATATTCACTCTTGCCAATTGAATAAACTGACTGCCGTCCATAGTTTGCTTTGTTTTTTCTTTATTCTTGTATGATGTAAACGGATCATGAAAAATACCAATCTTATCTGTTATATATGTCCTGTATCCAGCTTTGTGTAATTGGTATGGCATATCATAATCAAGACCCCATCCATAAAAGAATATGTTATCTAAAAAGTTATCTCCACAAGCATCCCATGCCTTTGCGGAAATCATAGGACAGATAATTTCTGAAAAACTTTCTTTTCTTGTTTCTGAATCTGTCATTTTACCTAATCGTTTATGTGGTGCATAAATGTTAGATTGGTATGGACTGATTTGACCACAATCAGGCAAAGATGCCATTTCATTGTATAGTATACTTACTAGATCTTTGTCGTCTATGAATTTAGCATCATTCACAAACAACATATAGGCATCATACTTTTCGCCAGTTTTATATTTAAGAACAGAATCTGCATATGATTTTAATAAATTAAACCCTCTGGTCATTCTGCAACCGTCAGATACCCACAAAGTAGCATACTTGGAACAATTGTTTATCTGTGAACCAGTCTCGATTACATGCAGATCATAATCAACACCCTTGGTTCGTTGAATAATAGATTCGCATAAAGAATCAGTTAATTCTGGATAATTATGACTCACAACTAATATGCATACTCTACTCATATTATTCTCCGTAAATACCAATACAATATGCCTTTTCTGGTTCTAAAAGATGACTAACAGTTTTTTGTAATTGTTTATCATGCATACGATTACAAATTAAAGGTTCCTCAATAATCATTGGAAGATTATATTTTGTATATAACCTCTTATACATTTCACAATCAATCAATAGTGATAACTTTTCGTCAAAATATTCTTTAGTTTTCATTGTTAATACGCTTGGTGAACTAATAGTATTAGCTCCATGATGAATTTTGTCTTGGTAATAAGGTATCATTTTTTGGTAAAGAAAATGAATTGATTGGCAATGAACACATCCATTAACTAACCAAGTTTTGTCTGTATTTTCGTAAAACTTTTTTACAATTTTAGTAAGAGCATTATTGTCTATGAAAAAATCATCAGCACACATTGGTTTTATTAGATCACCAGTACAATGTTTAATTGCATTATTAAGATTAGATCCTATTTTTCTAGTTAAATGTGTGGAATCTACGTACACTATATTCATATGTTTTGAATACATTTCTACTAAATTCTTCGTTACATCATCAGTACTTTGATCACTTATTACTACTTCGTAATCTGAATAATCTTGTTTCTTGATACTATTCAGTAATTCTGAAATGAACAACCAACCCATTCCATGGCATTCATATGTTGGAACTGCAATAGAGATTTTCATTTGATTGTTGTAATTTCTACAAATGGAAAATATCTAATATACGTCGTTTTACCTGTTCGCTTATTTGATATCTTTTTAGAAATTTCGTCAAAGAAATTCCAAGCCAACGGAATAAAACAAACAGAATCTGAATTTTTATATTTATCTAGACTATCTATTCCGTATATTGGGATAGATGTTCCAGGTGTAAACTTGTTTTGTTTCATTGGATTATCATCAACTATAAAATCTAAAACTACATCAGAAAAATTTAGCATAGTATTTCCTTTTGCTGGAGAACCATATCCAATCAAAGTAAATCCTTTAGTTCTTAATTCGTCGGTAATTAGTTTAAAATCTTTTGATATTTTTTTTGCTTGAGCGGAGTAATTTTTGTATATGTTTGGGTCATGCAGACCATTAACACGCTCTTCTTCTATTAATCTTTGGATGTTTTGAGATGGATTATTAGTACTAGATATTACAAAAATATAACTTGTTCCGTGAATAGGGTGTGGTATCATATCCACTAAAAACAGACCTGCTCTTTTACAAAGAATGTCCATAGACTTTACATTATAATAAGAATAATGTTCGTGGTAAATTGTATCAAATTCGTTATTCATAATCATAAGTGCTTGTGATATTGTTATGAATATTAAACCATTATCTGCTAATATACTCTTGGATTTTTCTAAAAATTGTAATTGATTATAATTGTGAGCAAACGCATTTTGGCAAATTATAACATTAAACTTTTCAGAAAACTGAACATTATCTTCATTAAAATAATCACAAATTACGTTATGGTTTTTTGAACTTAACGGATGTAAATTTATAGCAGGATCAATTCCAAATGTTTCAAAGCCAATAGTTTTTAAAAAATCTAATTGCGAGCCATCGTTACATCCGATATCCAAAACTTTTCCATTATTAGTTTTGACTTTATCTGTTACCATTTTTGCAAACCATTCAAAATACTCCAATTGAGTTTTTGATGTTCCAGAAACATACAAATAATTTTTAAAAAGTTCGTCGGGATGGACAAAATGACTTAATTGGAGATGAGAACAACACTCACATCTATTCATCCTTAACGGATAACAATTCTCATGATCGGTTTTTGTGTTTTTAAATGAATTAGCAAGTGGCTGAATACCTAGATCTAAAACTTCTATCAGATCTGATCCACCGCAAACAACGCACTTGGCTGCTTCCGTACAAACATCTTTCAAAGTTCTAGCCATTTTGGATTCTCCATATACCAATCACTAACTTGTTTAATTCTATCAGATATCGACACCTTTGGTTCCCATCCACGAGATCGCATCAAATCACCAGACAAAGAATACCGAAGATCGTGTCCTGGTCTAGTAGTGTGAAAATCTACCATCTCGTAAACCAGTTCTTTGTTTTGTGCTGAAGCAATCATCTTTGCCAAAGAAAGATTATCAACTTCTTCTTTTCCAACAATATTGAATTTTGAGCATTTTGCACCACCATAATCTGCTTCACTTTTTAAATCATTTTGTAATATAAATTGCAAAGCAGTAGCAACATCCTTTGCGTGGATATAGAAACGACTTCCTGCAGTTGTTTTAGTTTCGTTTGAATGTATTGTGACTTTTTCGCCATTTTTTACTTTTCTAATACAAAGAGGAATGAATTTTTCTGGTGTTTGTCTTTCTCCAAAAACATTCATAGTGTGAGTAATTTTCATTGGTATTTTGTATGTATTTTCATAAGCAACACACAATTCTTCTGCCGAAGCTTTAGAAGCAGAATACGGATTAGTAGAATTGTATCTATCTCTTTCCTTATAATCTACACCTAATGGTGCTGCTCCAAAAATTTCATCTGTGCTAAAATATAAAAATTTATCTAAATAATCTAATTTTCGTGTATATTCTAATAGATTTGCAGTTCCTATGATATTATCGTAAATAAACTCTAAAGGATGAGTGATAGAGCGATCCACATGCGAAGCGGCTGCTAGATGCAGAATTGTATCACACTTGCCAATAAAATTAGAAACAAGGGGATTAATTTCTGCCTTTAGGTCATGAAATACTATACTGACTCTATTTTTATTATGTGGCTGTTTTTCTAGTACATCATGTATTCTGTTTAGATTACCAGAATAATCTAGACGATCTAATACAACTATTTCACAATCCGTATGTTCTAGAAAATGTTCAATAACATGATGCCCAATAAATCCTGCACCACCTGTAAGTAAAATTCTTTTCATAATATACCTTCCGTTAAAAAATCACTCTTATTATCTATACAAAAATTCAATCTTTAAATTTTATATTACCAACCATGGTTATAGTTTCTTCTTTTTTATCGTGAATTTCGCTTGTCTTAGCATATTCACTTAATTCTATCTGAAGTTCCTTTGTGGTTAGAAATGCATTCATTCCTCCAAAAATAGAAACACCAATTGGTGGTTTTTGTACACACCTAAGAATATGATTATCCGCTGGAAACAAAAAACCAAATTTTTCGATTGGTGTTATTAATTTCTTGGCTCCTGCTTTGGTTAGGATATAACCAGCTGTTCCTTCACAAATTTGCCAAAAGGATGCTTGTGTGGTAGCTAGTATTTCGATTTTATTAGTCAGATGTTCAAATGCTCGTTTACCAGTAACAAAGTTTGGTGAATTTCTTTGGCAAAATATCAAATCTATTCCATCAAGATTTTGAGTTTTTGTAAATTCTGCTAATTGTTGTCCAGTGAATAACAATTTAGCATCATCCTCTAGAATCAAAGTAGCGTCGTATTCGCTTTCTACCAACTCTTTCCATAAAGAATAGTGGCTATACAAACAACCAATCTCACCAATATTTACCCATTTTCTACCATTAAAAGAATCTCCGTAATTATTATCCGTATTAACAGAAATATTATGCCATTTATAACTAAAGATTAAATCGTTTCTTGTAATGTTAAATTTATCTGCTGCATCAAAAAACGAAAAAGAAACATCTTTGGATTCAAGATGTTCCTGTATTGTAGGTCTTCGTGATGATTTAATTCTACTTATTACTCTAGTTTCTAGTGTGAACATTGCATCCTTTCAAACAAAACATCATCTGCCATTTGTATCCCTTTAACTCTAAGGAAATTATTCTCAACGCTTAGTTTCATTTTTTCGTAAAGTTCTGGGGTTAATGATTCCATGATTTCTTGTTCTTTCCCAGATTCCAACATAATTATACCATCAGATTCGAAGAAGTCAAGTAATTTCTTTGATCCCCAGTAAATTGGTATAGTTCCTGTAGCAAAACAATCTGTGACCTTTTCAGTCCAGTATGAATCGTATACTCCATTCTCCATAATGATACTAAACATATAGTCTTTTAAACCATCAATTTTAGTATTCCATGGATTACGAGGATCTGTTACTGTTCTTTGGGTTCCGTGAACTCCACCAAACACACTAATGTTAGCATCCAGTGCCAGTCTTGCTATTTGATGCCTGTGAACATGTCCTTCTGTCATTAATTTGGGAGAACAAAACATTGAACATAATTTAGTTTTATTATATACTTCCCATTTCTCTTTAGGCACCCAAGGATAATTACTTCCGTTAGGGCAATAAACAAATCGTTCATCTAACTTTAATAATTCTTGATCACAGGTGAATATGTTAGTATAATATTCTTCAAACATCTCTTTATGTTTATGGGTCAAAAATGTATATACATTAGGAACGATATACTTGGATTCGCATACCCACCCAAAACGTTTTTCTTTTGGAGTACTATCTGGTTGCATTAATAGACATTCGTCTATATGCACAACCCAATCGCCTGCTGTAGTAACCCAATCAAAATCTTTTGGTTTTATATTAGAGCAAGATGAGTATTGTGGGTCAAACGGTAATCCAATTCCTCTTACTTTGTTCCTGGACTCTGCCATGCAATTGCTTCCTCATTAATACCTAATTCACGCAAAGATTGTTTTTTAGATTCCACATCAGCTAATCCCATAACAATAACAGAATTAGCTGCTTCTTCTCCAGGCCAAACGCAATATTCAGGACCGACAAACTTCATTCTAAATCCTTCTTGAGTATAGAACTTATTAATAATTCCTAATAGGGCTTCATGATCAAACCATTTGCCAGTTTCTTCAAAGTTTTTGGCAACATGTATCCAGTGTTGTAGAAACTCTACTACTTTACTATTAAAAGCTAAATATATTGGCGATGCTTTTGCCGCATACAATTTAGGCAAAGAACAAGTAAAGGCAAGATCAGTATTGTCTTGAAACAAATCAAACACATTTAATGATTGTCTTACATCAGAATCCACATCCAACCACAAAATTGGTTGTTGTTTTTGTACCAACATATAATAGATGAATTGTGGTTTACTTAAACAATTTTTCTGGTAAGATCCTAATGATTTCTTTTCACGAATATCTGATCGTAGACCCAAGCGGTCTAATTGATTCTTTAATCGCTTTGCATGATCACTATAATATGTCGATCCATCTAAATCACTATAAAAACTAATCACTTCAGTTTGCATAATTAAGAATTTCCTATATGGTATTTTGGAACCAGAACCCAATCTTTCTTTTCTTTGTGTGGAATGATTTTTAGTTGAGCAAGAGAAAGTTGAGGTTCTTTGTATTCCTCAGGATCTACTGCCGTTACTAAACCCCATTCCACCAAAAGTTTAACTATAATATTTCTACGACCAATATCTGAATCAGATATATCTGTTTCCAGACCATCCAAATCCAATAATTCTTTAAAGTGCATGATAGCGTATCTGCCACGCTTATGCAGAATATGGCAACTTTGAAATAATTTTTTTTCTTTTTTAGAGGAAACACCCATGCGAGTTAGGGTTTCTCGAACCTTAAGAAAATCGTCTTTACTTTTGAGTGTAATTTCTACACCTAACCCATCAAATATATCATTATCATCAGTTTCCATATCAAATTCGCTTTATGTTAAATTAATTCATACAATAACATAAGTATTTATACAAATTAAAGTTTGGCTCCACCCTGATCTAAAAGACTGCGAATTTGTTTCCAGTCATCCTCGGACAGCAAATCTACCACTTCTCTGGCTCTGGTATTGGAATACCCGTACAATGCTTTCAGGGCATCAATACGATCATCTTGTTCAGGCTTGAGCCACTTACTAAACCGCTTTCGTGGACGAACTGAAATACGAAGATAATCAAACTGAAGCTTCTTGTCTATATTGCCATGGCGATTCATGGTGTTTGCGTAGAAGATTGTGTCTGAAAAGTAGGATAATCCACGATTAGTCATGTATGGAACATACTCTTTTTCGCATAGATGATCCTCGTCCATCAAGGGAACCTTGGATTGGTTTATAGAATTAAGAAAAACGAATGGGTCCATTACTTCTTAAACCCGCAAGTCATCATGACTTCCACCATAAAAGCACACATATTGATCTCCTGATCACTCACAAAACTAGCCTTGTATTGATATTCTGCAATGATCAAAACCGCCTGTGGTATGGTAGAAGGCTCTAGGAAGTCGTATAGGCTATCGTAGACCTTCCTGAAGAGATCCTGTGGAACATGGTTCGTATTGTTTGCCACCCATTTTCTGACCTCATTAAAGTTCTTCTCTTTCATAAACCCCATCAGTTGCTTCACATCCAGTTCTCCTGCTGTGCTGAGAATGCCTACATCAATGGTTCCTGCAGCAGAGTATCGTTGAAGTTCATTCAGAACACGACGAAAATCTGGAAAGAATTTCACAATGACTTTAGACAGAATCTTTACATCGTAGGTAATCTCTTCTGCTTCCAGAATACCCTGACATCGTTCTAGGAACTGCTTGGCTAGTTCTGGTCGGTCTTTGTGTGCAAAGTTAAAGTCGATACCTGTACAACGAGAATGAATAGGCTCAATGATACGATTCTTGTAGTTGCAGGTAATTATAAACCGACAAGTCTTAGAGAACTCTTCAATGGCTCCACGAAGGGCAGGCTGAATACTGTTTACATTGGAATAATCAAACTCATCCAGAATAACAATCTTCTGATTTGCATCTTCTGACAGAGATACCGTGCTTGCAAACTGACGAATCTTTGTTCGCAGAGTATCGATATTTCCATCTTCAGAACAATTGATAATAATAAAGTCTGCTCCTAGTTCGTTGCAAAGGGCTTTAGCCACGCTAGTTTTACCTAGACCTGGCTTGCCTGATA
>Ga0114966_10002766_pt1 | contig 15543 bp, 16 predicted proteins | sample M_130207_XF_Meta_FD_87029 | JGI IMG/M metagenome (GOLD analysis project Ga0114966, IMG submission 87029) | Freshwater microbial communities from Lake Montjoie, Canada to study carbon cycling - M_130207_XF_MetaG | ecosystem: Environmental > Aquatic > Freshwater > Lake | place: Lake Montjoie... | reverse complement strand
CCTTACCAAAAAATTCAATTATGGTCACAAAAGTGTATTTTTTGCAAGACTGTTTTGGGATTTTCGATTTTTGGACATTTTTTTTGTCCATTTTTAAGATTCCCAAAATACTTTCCCCAAAAATAAAAGAAAAATATACTTTATAGGAAATGAATGTTTTTGAGGCAAAAACTCGCATTTTTTATATAATATGGTATTTTTATCTTCGTCTTTAAGTAATGTATTAATAATTATTTTTATATTCATCCAATAAATTATATAAACATTCTGAACTACAACAAGAAGCCTTATTTATTATAGAAGTGGGAATTATACCATTACAGTTTTCACAAAATATAAATTTTTTTAATTGATTTAAAACATTTTTCATTAGAGTACGATGTTCAATATTAAATTCAAACACCAAATCTTTAATTTCCTTTGGTAATAAATGAAAGAATTCAGGAATATTCATTGTTTTTAGATTAATTTCGATTTTGTATAAAAAGTTTTATTAAAATTTTTATATAAATAAAATATAATTCAATTTTATTTAAATATTTTATTTAAATATAATAAAATTTTTATATAAATAAAATTGAATATAATTTAAAAGAAAAAGTAAATTCTATATAATAAAATGGATAATAAAGAAAATTTTGAAAATTCTTTGGATAATTTAAAAAATAAAATAATATGTAATTCTTCAGATGTTTATTTGAAATTTATACCTAATAATTCAATTGATTTAGTAATTACTAGTCCTCCTTATGATGATATACGTGACTACAATGGATTTCAATTTGATGATAAAATATTACAAACCATTATTACAGAATTATACCGTGTATTAAAAAAAGGTGGTATAGTAGTTTGGGTAATCGGTGATGCTACAATAAATGGTAGCGAATCAGGAACCTCATTTAGGCAAGCGTTAAAATTTATGGAAATAGGATTTAAATTGCACGATACAATGATTTATGAAAAAAATACATCTTCTTTTCCTGCTAAACGTAATGGAAATAGATATACTCAAATATTTGAATATATGTTTATATTTTCAAAGGATAAACCAAAAACATCCAACCTCATATGTGATAAACCAAATAAATGGGCAGGACATACAAATTGGGGTAAAAATACAAATAGGCTCAAAAGTGGAGAATTAAAAGAAACAACAGATATAAAACCGGTACCTGATTTCTCTCCAAGGAATAATATTTGGAAATATAATATTGGGAAAGGTTTTAATTCAAGTGATAAAGAAAGCCATCAACATCCAGCTATCTTTCCTGAACAACTTGCAGAAGACCATATATTAAGTTGGAGCAATGAAGGAGATATTATTTTAGACCCATTTTCAGGTTCTGGAACTACATGTAAAATGGCAAAAAAAAATAAAAGAAATTATATTGGCATTGATATAAGTGAAGAATATTGTAAATTAGCGGAAACTATATTAAATAAGTATTAATAATATATAAAAAAAATAAATTTTAAATTATAAATAATTATTTACCAAAATTTAATATAATCACTTTTTCCTTTAATAACGAGAGGTAATTTTAAACAAATGGAAACTAATTTAGTAAGAAATTTATTAGTAAACCCAAATGCACGAGTATTACCATCTTTACAACCATGTTTATGAATATGTAAATATTGTTGGCCACACTGTGAAACATTTTTTTCTATAATACATTTTTTTATTTTTTCGAAATCATTTTGGAAAACATTTGCCACGTCTGGATAATTAATAAAAATATTATTTAAGTTATAAAAAACTATTCCCATTATTTTTTTTTGATAATGATTTTCAATATTTTCAAAATTACTTGAAGATTCATGTTTAAAAATTAATATTATTCCTTTATTTATTTTATCATAAAATTTTGTTTCTTGAAGCGAATTTTTATCTGCAATTAAATCAATATTATTTTGTTTAGTAGGGTCACCAAAATTTGTTAATGTTAGCCTTTCTTTTGCATTAAAAGTATTTTGAGTATTTAAACCTATATTTTTAAAATGTGTTGTTTTTATATCTCCATATATCATATCTGGACAAGAGTCACAATTAGGTAAATTACCAAATAAATAAAATTCTACTATTTTTCCTATTATTCCTTTATCTTTTATTGAAGTAATTTTAAATTTTTCTTCATTCTTGTTACAAAAATCTTCTAATTCATCACAAATAGTATGAACTGTATTAATTAATAATTTTAAACTACAAAACCCATGTAATTTTATAATTTCTTTTATAATATTATTTAAAATAGATATATAATTTTCATTTTCTTTTATATCTACGAGAGATAAATTAATATCAATAAATATTAATGGTTTACTAGTTAAATTTATAACTTTATTTTCTTTTTCATTCATATTTTTCTTTATTTTAATCATAAAATTAAAGAAAAATTAATCAATTTTATTTCATCTTCATATTATAATTATAATACTAATTTTTTATAAAATTATTGGTTTAAAATTTTAAAAAGGTGTATTTGGACGAATTTGCAACCAATTTTTAACAGAATTTAAATTTCCAACATTATTTACAATTGACTTTAATGAATCCAAATTTTCATATGCTTTTACTACGCTATCTTTGTCATCAAAGAAATCAGTTAAAAATAAAAATATTATTACGTCGGCAAGTGATAGATTATTTCCAATTATAAATTCAGGAACTTGTTGTTTAGATTTAATAATATTATTTAAACTCTTTAATTGAGAAGGAAGAGTATCATTAAAATATTCCAACACAACCTTATCTTTTATTTCCGTTATAGAGGAACGAACCTTTTGATAACTTTCCTTAAAATCTCTAATTGTTTCACAAATTGAATCAATAAATCCTGTTTCCAAAGCAGAATTTCCTAATAAATTATAACGATTTGCTAAAAATCGTTCAATAGACTTTGATTGAAATAAAATTTCTCCATCAACTTCTAAAAATGGTACCTTATCTAATGATTTCCATAGTTTTCCTTCCTTTTTATCATTATCAAATTCATCTCGAATCATTTTAAAAATGGACCAATCTAAAACAGTAATTGGATATCTAAAGTCTTCATATTTTTCTCCTCCTATAGCTAATAGAACTCTACTTGTCTCTGCTAATCCTCTTCCGTTAAAATAGGTTAGTTTCATTATAATAATAAAGGAAAACTATATTTAATATGTTTTAATTTTTAATAAATAAATAATAAATAAATAATAAATAATTAATAAATAAATAATAAATAAATATTAAATGATTTTATTAAATTCCATTGGTTTACCATCTTCATATATATGTAAATCGCCAATTTTTTCTAAATTTAGATAGTTTCTATCATTCATTTTTTTTATTTTTTCCAAATTTATTAAAAAAGTTAATGCATCATAAGCATCATCCACATTATTAATATTATCCGCATTAAATTGTTTTTTTTCTTTAGTTCCATATTCTGTATCTTCATTTTCAAAATTAAGGTCTTTTAACATTTCTTTTAATTCTGGAAATACAGGATAATTACTTTTATTAATAATATAAAGCAAACGTAAATCACTACTAATATTTTTCTTTTGAGATGAAATATAATGCATACTTCCTAAATACCTTTCTGGTAATAACCTTTTATATCCATAATCAATACCACATGCACTTCCACCACATTCAGCTATGGAACAAACATTATTATAAATTTCCATAGAATTGGTAGTTGTATCTGAAAAAAAGGCTCTTCCATAATCAATAATTTTGGCTACATATCTTGATTTAAATTCTGTAATATGAACTCCATCTTCATCTTCAGAATGATAATAATATTGAATATATTTATCTTTCATAGGTTCATAAACTAAAACATTATTTATATGTAAATCATAATGAGTAAAATTATTACTTAAACAAGATAATGGCATATATATTTGATATAATAAATAAATCAAGTCATATTTAAATGTATTATTCAAATTATCTTTCATATATTCAAATATAGTTTTTGCATTATTTATATATTGAATTAAAAGAGCCAAATATTTTGCATTTTTACAACTTTCACTTATATTTGGATTTGATAAATAAGTTAAATTATTTTGAATAATATTGGTTTCTATATTTATATTATTTTTTACATAATTCCAATCTTCCTCTGAATTATATTTAAATAATCCATAAGTTTCTAAAAAACAAGGGAAAATTTTATTATATTTATTTATAAATTGTCCAACAGAATATTCGTAAAACAAATTATCTGATGTTATATTAATAGTAGATTTTAAAAGAGTATTAGCCTTATATCCATCTTTTTCATAAGTAATTAAATTTACAAAACCATTAGTAGAAGGTTGTCCTATTCTTTTTATCGGTGGCAAAACAAATTCTCCTGTAATAAAATTATTGAAAAATTTTTTAATATTTTCACCTTCTAAACCAAATGCAGTACAAAAACCTGAATCAGAGCAAATAGTTTTTAAAAATAATGTTTTTATTTTTTCTCTATTTGAAATCATAAAAGTTTTAATTTTAGTTGCTGATTCATTTTGTTTTTCATCATCACCCCCTCTTTTATTTTTAAAATATTTTTTTTTATAAGTTATGTTTTTGTTAGCTTTTTTTTTCTTATTTTTAATTATTTTTTTTTTAGAATTAACATTTTTTTTATTATAATTTATTTTTTGTCTTTTAATTGTCATATTTACTATATTAATAGATAAAAAATACAAATTATTTTTTTTAATTTTTAATTTTATATTTGTTTATATTTGTTTATATTTGTTTATATTTATTTACATTTAGAAAATATATAAATGTATATAAAGCTTTATCATTATAATATATAACATCAATGGTAAAAGTATGTTCTTATAATTATCCAGCATCGAGAGAAGATTTATATAAAGAATATTATAAAAAATATTCCTATGAATTACACGATTTTCAGAAATGGAGTATTGAGGGAATTATTAATGGAAATCATATTTTAGTATGTTGTCCAACTGGGTCTGGAAAAACTTTTAGTGGAGAATTTGCCTTAAATTATTTTCATTCCAAAGGAAAAAAAACGATATATACTACTCCCATTAAAGCTCTCTCTAACGAAAAATTTTATAATTTTACTAAAAAATTTCCTCATTTAAGGGTTGGTCTTATTACAGGAGATATACGATGTAATCCAGATGCAGATATTTTAATAATGACAACCGAAATATTATTAAATAAATTATATCAAATAAAAAGTAATTCTTTATTAACAAATTCTTCTATTTCATTTGAAATGAATATTGAACAAGAATTAGGATGTGTTGTATTTGATGAAATTCATTTTATTAATGATGAATCTAGAGGACATGTTTGGGAACAAACTATTATGATGCTTCCATCCAATATACAAATGATTGGTCTTTCTGCAACTTTAGATGACCCAGAAAAATTCGCTTATTGGTTAGAAACAAGAGGCACTGGAGTTAAATTAGGTGATAAAGAAGTTTTTCTAACAAAAAAGCAAGTTAGGGCTGTTCCCCTAATTCATTATAATTTTATAACAGCAACTAATGGAATAAATAAAGTTATAAAAGATAAAGTAGTACAAGAAGAAATTAAAAAAACTATTAATAAACCATTTATTATTCAAAATGAAAAAGGTATATTTAATGATGTCCAATATCAAACCACAAATAAGATTCTAAAAATGTTTGAAAAACATGATGTTCGAATTAAAAGACAGCATGTATTAAATCAAGTAACAGAATATTTATACCAAAATGAAATGTTGCCAGCATTATGTTATGTGTTTTCCAGAAAACAATTAGAAAAATGTGCACTTGAGTTAACTACAAATTTATTAGAATTTGATAGTAAGATTCCATATACGGTTGACCGAGAATGTGAAAATATAATTCGGAAATTACCTAATTATGAAGAATATTTAAATTTACCTGAATATTTAAATACAGTTAAATTATTGAGAAAAGGAGTAGGAATTCATCATGCAGGTTTAATGCCAATTTTACGAGAAATGACCGAAATTTTATTTGCAAAAGGGTATATAAAAATTTTATTTTGTACTGAAACCATGAGTGTTGGAATTAATTTACCAGTTAAAACAACTATTTTTACAGATGTAAAAAAATTTAATGGAGATATTAATAGAATGTTATATAGTCATGAATATACACAAGCTGCAGGAAGAGCAGGTAGACTAGGTTTAGATTCAGTAGGTCATGTTATTCACTTAAATAATTTATTTCGAAATATAGATTTAACATCTTATAAATTAATGATGAATGGAAAACCTCAAAGTTTAACATCAAAATTTAAAATTTCTTATAATTTAATATTAAATTTAATAGATATTGGAGATAAAAATATTGTTAATTTTGCCAAAAAAAGTATGGTAACTTGTGATTTGGATTCACAAATGTTAGACATATATAATAAAATTAATAAAGCCCAACTTGAATTAGATAATATATTTTTAAATAGTAAAAATTTAAGAACACCATTTAATGTAATAAAAGAATATTTAGACCTACAAGTTTTAAAAAATAATTTAGTTAATAAGAAAAGAAAAGAAATGGAGAGAACTATAGAACAAATGCATGATAATTTTAAATTTATTGAACAAGATAAAATTTCTTATTTAAAAATGAAAAGTAAAGAAAATGAAATAAAAGATTATCAAATTCAGTATGATAATTTAAATAATTATTTACAAAGTGGAGTAAAATCTGTATTAAATTTATTAGAAAGAGAAAAATTTATTGAAAAAGAAGAAAAAGAAGAAAAAGAAGAATTTAAACTATCCCTTATTGGAAAAATAGCATGTCAAATACGAGAAATACCTTGTTTAATTTTTGCCACTTTATTGGAAAATAAATATTTTGAAAATTTATCTTCTTTTCAATTGGTTTCATTATTTAGTTGTTTTACCAATATAAATGTTAATGATGAATATAAATCTAATTTTCCTAAATTAGAAGATAAAGTGTTACAGGATTTAGTTTTAAAAATTAATGAATTATTTTTAATTGAAAAAGATAAAGAAGTTTTAAATAATATTAATTCAGGAACAGATTATAATAATCATTTTGATTTATTAAATTATACAGATGAATGGTGTAAGGCAGAATCAGTTGAAGAATGTAAATTAGTTCTAGATAAAATATCAAAGGAAAAAGAAATATTTTTGGGTGAATTTGTAAAGGCTTTACTTAAAATTAATAATATTTCTTGTGAAATGGAAAAAATTGCAGAGATGTTAGGAAATGTTGCTTTTTTAAGTAAATTAAGAGAAATTCCAATTATAACATTAAAATATGTTGTTACAAATCAATCTTTATATGTTTAAATAATAAAATATATTATATAAGTTAAAAAGTAATACTTTTAAAAATAATATAAAGAATTAGAATATTCATAAAATTATATTAAAAATTAAGTAAAAATTATTTAAAAATGATTATTTAAATACTTTTATTTGATTATTAATAATGGAATTTATTATTAATAAAAGATATATATTACTAGAAAAAATTGGAGAAGGTTCTTTTGGAAACATTTATAAAGGAGAAAATAAAAGAACGAAAGAAAAAATAGCTATAAAAATAGAACCAATTGGAAAAAATAATTTATTAAAAAATGAATCAATTATATATCAGTTTTTAAAAAATACACAGGGTATTCCTGTTGTAAAATGGTTTGGTAAAGATAATATAAATTATTATATGGTTATTAATTTATTAGGTGAATCAATCCAATCAGATTTAAATAAAAAAAAAATATTCTCTCTTAATGAGGTTATTAATACAGGAATTCAAATTTTATCATTAATAGAATCGTTACATGAAAAAGGTTTAGTACATCGAGATATTAAACCTGATAATTTTCTTTATGGATTAAATAAAGAAAATAAAAATATTTTTATAATTGATTTTGGGTTTTGTAAATCTATTATTAATGATAATATACATATTCCTTTTAAAAAAACAAGTAATTTAATAGGAAGTAAAACTTATGCTAGTTTAAATGCCCATAATTTAATTGAATTAACAAGAAGAGATGATTTAGAATCTTTAGGATATATATTAATTTATCTTTATTTAGGAACATTATCATGGAGAGATATAGTACATTGCGAAAATACAGATGAACATATAAAAATTTTAAAAGAACATATTATTGATAGTCAAAAAATTCCTCTTTTTCTTGAAAATTATATTAAATATGTTAGACGTCTAAATTTTGATGAAAAACCTAATTATCATTATTTAAAAAATATATTTAATAATGAATTAGAAATTTTGTTGAAAAATAAGAATTAATTAATTTTAATAAAAATTAATTAAAAACAAATTTATAATTATTAAAATGTCTATTTCAACAAAAAATATAAAAGTCTATGATAAAATGACTGATTTTATTGAATCAGTATTTAATGTTTTTCAATTAGTTAATCGAAAGGCAGAATTTCAAAAGGATAAAAGATTTAAATTAATTGCTTTATCGATATATAATTATGCCAGAAATTTAGCAAATCAAAATAATATTTCATTAAGTAATGTGAAGGAACCGGATTCAATAAATTTAATTCCTATTTTTGAATATATATCATATAATAATATTGAACTATATGATTTCACTAAAATTAATGTTGAAGATGTAGATGTATCCAAAAAAGAAGATTTAGAAAAATTTGTTCTTACTCATATTTACTATATTACGCAATCCAAGATTTAAAAAATAATTATTAATTTTATAAATAATGGAAAAAATTATAAAATTAATAGATAATTATATTAAAAATTATAATAATTATGGAATAGGAAAACATAGTTTAGAATGTGAATATGGAGAAATAATATTTTATAAAGATAAAAAAAATATAAATAACATGATAGTTCAGGGGATATATATAAAACCAGAATTTAGGAAGCAAGGGCTTTGTAAATCTATTTTTAATTATATTATAGAAAATTTTTCAAGTAAATTTAAATATTTTTGTGTTCAATCTGTAATTTCAAAAATATTATATGAATATTTATTAAGATTTGAATATAACAATAAACATTTTATTTTAAAAAAAAATGGGTTTTTTTATAAGCTTTAATTTTAAAATATATATTTATTAAAAGATATAAAGATTACTATTTATTGTATATTATAATATGTCATCAAATAATGAAGATGTTACACCTTTGGCCGAGAGATTAATTGGTCGAGTTAAGTGGTTTAATAATAAAGCAGGGTACGGATTTTTAACAGTTTCCGATGGACCTCGTTCCGGAACGGATATTTTTGTTCATCATAGTTCTATTAATGTAGAAAATCAACAATATAAATATTTGGTACAAGGTGAATATGTAGAATTTCAATTAAATAAGACTTCCTCTGGGCCTCATGAATGGCAAGCTATGTCAGTTAGTGGAATAAATAGTGGAAAATTAATGTGTGAAACTAGACGTGAATTTAAATTGGCGCGAACTAATTATAAATCAGATAAAGTAGAAACTTCTGTTTCAGAGATTTCTGGTTATTCTCAAGTTAAAGAAGAATCTAAATTACCTAGACAAAGTAGTGTTCCTAAAGAAGTTTCAACAACTTCTAGACCAAGAACAACAAGAGCTCCCAGAGTTCGTGGAGAAGGTCCAAGAGAAGGAAGTGATAATAAAGAATGGAAATTAGTTGGTAAAAAAAGCGTTTCAAAAATTAGTAGTAAAGCTTCTAGTGTATAAAATAAAAAAAAATATAATAGTTAAAAATTAAATTTAGAAATTTAATTAATTTTTTTTGTATAAATAAAATTAAAATACTTTTATTTATATAATATATAATGACTAATAATAATGAAAAAAAATTAGAAACAAATTTACATGTAGGAGGCGCAAAGAGAAAAAATGGACATAAAATAGATTGTAGTTGTCATATTTGTGAAAATATAAAAAATAAAGCAAAAAGAGGTGGCTATGAAGAAGACATAAAAAAACATCGATTAAAAAAATTGGGAGGTTCAAAAAAGAAAAATGGTCATAAACCAGAGTGTAATTGTCCTATTTGTAAAAATATGAAAAATATGGTAAATAATAAGAAAAAAAAAGGTGGCAATTTGATTTCTAATACAGATTCAGATTCGGATTCAGATTCGGATTCAACATCTTCTTCTTCTAGTGAAGAAAATTTATTTAAAGGTGGAATTAAAAAGAAAAAAAGAGGGAACGGGCATAAAATTACTTGTAAATGTCCAATTTGTAAAAATATTAGAAATAAAAAAGGTGGAGATGAATCAAATTTAAATAATTTATTTGGGAAGGAAGATGAAGAAAATATAAAAAATAATTTATTATCCAATGAAACGCAAGCAAACGACGAAGAGTATAATAAACTGGATTTAGAAGAAAGAGGAATTTTAAAAACCTCAGGAGGAGGTATAAAAAATAAACGATATACTATGAAAAATAGAAAATATAAATTGAAAAATCATAGAAAAACAAAACGAAATTTTAAAAAAAAATAAATTAAATTTTAAATTTTAAATTAATAGTAAATTATATGACAGAACTTGAAAATAATGTTATTTCATCATTTAATAATTTATTTAAAACAACTAGCAATAATTATATTTTTATCTATACTCCTCCAAAAGTTGGTTCAACATCTCTCGTTAGTTCCTTAAGAGTGTCTTTAGGTAAAACTTATAATGTAACTCATTTACACGATGAAATAATGTTAAGTGTTCTAACTGGAATAAATAATACTAAAATAATTGATATTATAAATTACCTAGCAAATGCAGGAAAAAATGTTTATGTAATTGATGTTTATAGAACACCAATTGAAAGAAAATTATCAGAATTTTTTGAAAAAATTTCTCCTTATCATTTTAATAACAGTGAATTTAATATAAATAAATATTCAATTTCTAGAATTAGTAATAGATTTAATAAATTATTTCCACATTTAGAAAATGGAGACCATTATTTTAATAACTATAATATTACAGACCCTATTCCATTCGATTTTAATAAAAAATATACCATTCAAATAATTAATAATATAAAATTTGTTAAATTAAGATTATGTGATTCTCATTTATGGGGTAATTTATTATCAAATATTTTTCAAACAGATATTGTGTTAATAAATGATTATCAAACAGAAAGTAAAGAAATTGGAGAATTATATAAAAAATTTAAAGCAGAATACCGATTACCAATTAATTATTATGAAGAATTAAAAAATTGTAGATATTTAAATTTTTATTATAATGAAGAAGAAAAAAATAACTATTTTTATAAATGGCAAAATAGATTGTGTGATATTTTTAATCCATATAATGAAAATGAATTTAAATTTTATATGAATTTATGTTTAGAAAATCAATATATTAATGATATACAACTACATCATTATATAGATAATGGTTGCTTTTGTCAATATTGTAAAAATAAACGTAGAGAAATCTTTTTTGGTGCAAAAAGAGGAGAGACTAAATTTGAAAAAATTATTCATACTGAAGTAATAAATGAATTAATTAATGAAGAGAAAAAAAATCATGTTCAAAAAATAATTGGTGAAATGAATAAAAATTCTTTTAAAATGAATGCAAAAAAAATTAATATTAATGCTTTAAATAAAAAACTAAAAAACTAAAAAACTAAAAACTAAAAAACTAAAAAACTAAAAAACTAAAAAACTAAAAAACTAAAAAACTAAAAAAAAAGTTATTAGAATCCAAGTGGACTCCTCACTTTATTTTATTTAAAGTTTAAATTAAAGTTATAATTTTGTTTTTCTATTATAGTTTATTCTTTGACACTCAAATATTGTTTCATACCCAGATTCACAATTGTAATAACAAAATTCTAATTTCATAAAGGTTGGTTTAGCAATTGATAAACCTTCTTTAATCCAGGCATGACCATCTAATACTTCCCCACAACATAAGCAATGGGACTTTTCCATTAATTCATCCAAAACCATATTTTTAACTCTAATAATTCTATTATCTAATTCTTGTACCATGATTAAGTTTATAAATATTATTCAATAATATATTTAATTAAGTTAAAAAACATATATTTGAAAAAAGTATTTCAATTTTTTTATTTTATTATATATTTTTATTAGAACTAAAAATTTATAAAAAATCAATTCTTATAAAAAAAATATATTGTTTTACACCTTTTCTCATTTAAAACGCCCATTTTAAATGAGAAAAGGTGTAAATGCAGACTCTTTTTTAATTTAATTAATAAAATTTAATTACATTATAAAATATCTAAATTAATATTAACAATTGATTAATACATCTTCTAGTTCATTCTTTAATGAATTAGTAGATAATTTAATTTTTTTTGGTTTGGAATTATAAACGTGAGAAATTTCTAAAAGACAATCATTAACATATCTTTTTAATACTTTAATCTCATTTAAAGTATTTAAAGCCTTTTCAAACGAATTATCTTTATATTCATTTATATCTTCTTTAACTCTATTAATAATATCATTTACTGTATAAACAAATAAATGTAAAATTTCATACATTTCTCTTTTTTTATCGTGTTTTTTATTATCTCGTTGTAATTGAATTTTAAATTCTTCCTTCGTAATAGAATTTCTTAAATATTTTATTCTTAATTTTAAATTATTTTCTACATTATCTACTTGATAATGTGGCATCTGGATTTGAGATAAATGTATAGTTTTTCTAATTATTTTACTTAAATTTAAATATAATTTTTCGGCATCATTTTTTATAGGAAAATGAGTTATTTCTACTTTTTTATATATTAATTTTGAAATTTCTTGAATAGTCCGATGATTTAATTCATGTTGCCCACAAATATTATCTTCTAGATTCCTTGGAACAGACCCTAGGTTTTGTCTTTGCCATTCATAAAAATGGGGATTATGAATTTTAGTTTCAATTAAACCAGTTCTCCATGAAAATGCTGTATGACATTGAGTACACCACATTTGGTCACATCCATCAATTTTAAATATACCAGTTGCACATTTTGGACAGCATTTTGTATCTTTTTCTAAAAGTTTAGCTGTAGCTAAATCATCTGGATTACAAGTATGAATACTATCTCTTGTTATTCCTTTTACAATATGACAATCTGAACAAGTATAATGTTCACATAATCCACATTTCCATTGTGAACTTAAAAATCCTCTACAATTATCCATTGAACAAGCTCTTATAAATACCTTACGATTAATATCAGAATTTAATAAATTATGGCGAATTTTTTGTTGAATTTTTTTACGATGGTTATTTAATTCATCAATCTTTTTATCTAATTCTTTTATATCCATTAAATATTTTTCTTTTTGAATTTCTTGTTCTACAATTAATTGTGTTGCTGGTAATTTAGAAATTTCTTTATCATATAAAACTTTTTCTCTATTTTTTTTCCATTTATCATTAATAAATGTTTTTGTAAATAATTGAACCATTTGTTTCCTTGTCCATTCTTTACCACAACAAGCATTCATACATTGAGCAATTGATTTATCTAATATATAAATTTCACAACAAGTTCGACATGCTTCAAAAGAACAATATGGGCACTGGATAACCAAATGGTTAGATTTATTTATTTTTTCAGTACAAATAATACAGTTTTCCGATGTCATTATACTAACAAAATTTAATTATTATATATTATATTTTAAAATAATCTAATGAATATCAATTTTTTTTTAAATTATTATTATAAAAAAATATATATAATTAATTTAATGAATTATGGTATTTACGCAAATGGATTGTTAGTAGAAACATGTTCAGAAAGAAATTTAAAAGAATTATCAGGAATGGAATTATTAGATTAAATAAAGTGTAGGAAAGAATGATTAAAGGAAATTAAAGTTGGAAAAGAATAAATAAAGGAAAAAAAATTTATATAAAACCTATTATTGGTAGTTTTTTTTTAAATAGTATTTTTAATATACCAACAAGGTTTTTCTCTTTTCTTTTTCCATGAAGCAATTTTTTGTTTTTCTTCTGACATATAATAATTTCTATATGCTATAACAGGATTATCAGATTTATAAATTTCAGGCATAGCAAGTGCAAATGGAGTTAAACTTTTTTCTTGAAATTTATCTTCATGTGGTAAATTATTTTTTAAAATTTGAGCAATTAAATAAGATTTATGAACTTTAGATTCAGGATGATTATATCTATATTTCCATTCATTATGAAGTTCTTCAATTAATTCTAATGTCCATAAAAAGTTTTTTTTTGATTTTCTACACCAAATAGTAACAGGATGATTTTTATGAGCTAATTTATATATTTTTTCATTAATTTCATCATCAGGGTCAAGTATTCTTTTTGCAGAACAAAGCATTTGAACAGCTTCTAATAATATTTTACTAACATGTTTATCCATCATATATTCAGCAATTTCCTTTGGAATAAGAGAGAGAATAAATAAATTCATTTTAAAAATAAAATTTTATGTGAACATTGAAATTGTATTATAATTATAAATTAAAAAGTATATCAATTTTTTATTTTAATATAATATATAAATGTCTCTTACTTGGACTTCAAGAACTTCAGCAGATAATTTAAGTTGGCAAAGTGTAACTTATGGAAATGGATTATTTGTTGCTGTTGCTTCAGGTTTTACCAATCCCCAAGTAATGAAAGTAATGACAAGTCCAGATGGAATTACTTGGACTTCAAGAACTTCAGCAGCTAATAATATTTGGCAAAGTGTAACTTTTGGAAATGGATTATTTGTTGCGGTTGCTTCTTCAGGTTTAGCCATTCCCCATGTAATGACAAGTCCAGATGGAATTACTTGGACTTCAAGAACTTCAGCAGCTAATAATAGTTGGAAAAGTGTAACTTTTGGAAATGGATTATTTGTTGCTGTTAATTCAAGTTCAACCACTACCCCCCAAGTAATGACAAGTCCAGATGGAATTACTTGGACTTCAAGAACTTCAGCAGCTAATTTAAGTTGGCAAAGTGTAACTTTTGGAAATGGATTATTTGTTGCTGTTGCTTCTTCAGGTTTAGCCATTCCCCATGTAATGACAAGTCCAGATGGAATTACTTGGACTTTAGGAACTTCAATATCTTCTAATAATTGGAGAAGTGTAACCTATGGAAATGGATTATTTGTTGCTGTTGCTTCAAATGGAACTAATGATAGAGTAATGACAAGTCCAAATGGAACTTCTTGGAGTTCCAGAACTTCAGCAGCTAATAATGTTTGGTATAGTGTAACTTATGGAAATGGATTATTTGTTGCTGTTGCTTCATCTGGAACTAATAGAGTAATGACAAGTTCAGATGGAATTACTTGGACTTTAGGAACTTCAGCAGCTATTAATAGTTGGACTAGTGTAACTTATGGGAATGAATTATTTGTTGCTGTTTCTTCAGATTTAAGTAATAATTTAGTAATGACGGGTTCAATTACTCAAGAACCATATCCATGTTTCAAAGAAGGAAGTAAAATTGAAACCGATAAAGGATATATAAATATAGAAGAATTAAAAAAAGGAGATTTAGTTAAAACCTTAAGGGATGGTTATAAACCAATAACATT
>Ga0114966_10002765_pt1 | contig 15553 bp, 30 predicted proteins | sample M_130207_XF_Meta_FD_87029 | JGI IMG/M metagenome (GOLD analysis project Ga0114966, IMG submission 87029) | Freshwater microbial communities from Lake Montjoie, Canada to study carbon cycling - M_130207_XF_MetaG | ecosystem: Environmental > Aquatic > Freshwater > Lake | place: Lake Montjoie... | reverse complement strand
TGGAAGAATAATAAAGAGCACCTGTAGTTGGAAGAACTTCATTATTCCAACCAGTATTAGTCCACAGGCAACTAATATCACCACCATCAATTAATTCTGCTGCTTTCTCATAAGAGTTGAAATGTTCAACCAATTTGACACCATTGAACTCAGGATATCCATCATAGTGGCAATATACTGAAAGAATTGAATCATCTGCGAGTTGAATACCGATGCGTGAACGAGTTGACATTTGAATTGGTTGATTTGAGTGGTTACACTATAGAGACACTTTACACGTCCCCCCTTGAACATACTTACTTAAAACTTACATTCACTCCAATGACTTTTGCAGTTGGATTACGTGCAAGTGCCGTAACTTTTGCATCCTGATTGTTATTTGCCTGCACCTGTTCCTTAAACACTTTTCCACCAACATAGAGATCGACGATGAATTTCATGAGAAAACCTTTGGTAAACCAGCAACAATTAGAAAAGATAAAAGAGCAACAATATCCCAACACTTATGGCGAATCATATATGGAATGGCAAGAGAATTGCCCACCAGATATAATCTACAACCTAAAGTTGTGTCGTGATACATTGTGATAATGTAGGCAAAACAAATAATGAAACTGGAAAGAATACGAGCACGATTTTCAATCATGTTTTGAACTCTCAATAGTTAAAGAGAAATAAGACATTACCACAACTCCGATTCAATTACTTGAGAGAAAACAACACCAATACTATCACAGAATCGTTCTGCTGCTTCCCACAGGGTTGCTGAACGATCATCTTCAAGTTCATCAGCATCCACACATAACTCTACCATATCAAAACCATTCGGAATCCATGAAGTAGAATCTGTGGGCAGAAAGAACTCTACACCAACTTCAACAATTGTTGGGTTGGTAGTGTGTTGAATGAAGGAAGGCATGATCTGAGTTTGGTGCTTACACTATAGAGACACTTTACACGTCCCCCCTTACTAACTCCAAGATTTCTCCAGAGTGAAGTTGAGTCTGCTAAACTCTGTGCGATTCACAACTTTGTATGAACCATACTTGTTAGTAATCACATATCCTTCGTGTTCACTACTGCGACCATCAATCTCGCAAGAAATGTTTCTGTCGGCACGAATGTAGAAGAACAAATCCATTTTTATGGACTCTACAAGTTTCCACAATCTAATCAGGTTCTTGTCACAATTACACTTCTCGGCAATTTCATACTCACACACTTTGCGATTCTCACGAATACAAAGGTTGATCTCTTTCTTGATCTTGACTGCTTCTTTTTCGGACACAAATTCACACAAAGTGCTCATCTGTCTGGCAAAGTTACAGAAGTCAAGAATATCTTCACGATCATCAGTTATAGACACTCTGGGACGCACCCATAAGACATTAGAACAGGCACGAACTTTCGCACCGAAGGATGCACTACAATCACGAAGATTGCTCCCAGAATAGGTTGTATGAGGGGCAAAGATGATCGGTTGAGTGATTACATTTGGAAACTTATATGTGATAGTATTGGGGCAATAAGTGTCAGAACCACCATAACCAATAAAGTCTCCCTGAATAATACCAGAGATGCGTGGCAAATAATCATAACAAGCATGAAGAATTTCTGCAACTTTACCCGTATGATTTACATCAATTTCTTCATGGGAATGATTGATTTTGATTTTGATTTTATTGAAGACACTTTTAGTGCCCACAAAGAATTTACCATTCTCTGGGTTTGTACCAAAAACTATTGCAGGAGAACCATCAATTTTAACGGTAATCTTTGATTTTGCAGTGAACCAATTCAGTACAGATAGGTCACCTGCAAGAATACAATCTTCTGGATGTTCTAAGTGTGTGTTCTTCATGGGATTAGTTAGATTTTTTCATTCCAAACTCGTAATGCCTCAAATCCATTTTCGTCCGTACCCATTTCATATTTAATTGTCCAATTAGGTTGGCAAGTGAATGTTGCTTCAATACCTTTCATTCCAACATGATAGTTTTTACCTGCTGCCCAAGATGATTTGTTGATTCGTAGAACAGTTTGATGTGCCATAATTTTTTGGTTTGTGGTTACACTATAAGGACGCTTTGTGCGTCCCCCCTTCTTTCAAAAATCCAAATACCTTTCAATTGCTTCATCAATCGAATTTGATAATTTTAGAGGTGGTAAAATAGAATTAACTTCACCAATATTACATTGATAATAGTCACCAAGTTTTAATTCAATCATTGCACCATCTGCACCTTCTTGATATAAAGAACGGGCAATTTCATCTTCCACAATTACAACACGACGAGCAGTAAGATCAATTGCCAAAAGATAATCGTAAGTGGAATTTTGTTTGAAATCTTCAACTGTCTTTGTTTCAGAAAGAAAAGATTTGACCTTAAACTTTTTAGTGGCATTAATATCTTTACGTCTATAAAATAAATTCTTTCCCATCTTCATTTCAATCTTAATAAGTTTCTGATTATTATCCTCCCAGACAAAATCATATCCGTTTTGATCAACTCGTATAAGATTTGAGAACTTTGCGAGTGCTTTTTCTACAGCAGTTGAACGGGCAAAGTTATCAGCATTAGAGCAGAATCCTTTATCAGAATAAAGAGAATCAACAACACCAAAAACTTTACTCCAGTTTACACCAGATTCTAAATGGTCAATTAGATGTGTCATAAAAAATCATTTGGTTTGAAGGGTTGACCATTACACTATAGGGACACTTTACACGTCCCCCCTTGAGTTTATTCTATGGGTAGTTGTGCAACACTCTTACCCTTTCTTAAGGAATCAATATATTTCCTTGCAGAACTTTCAGTTCTACATAACTTCAACTGTTGCCCATCATGTAGTATCATAAGTTGCCCCACGAAAGGTATTGCTGCATACACACCCTTATCAATCAAGAATCCTTCATTCATTTGTGTTACTTTCCAAAAAATCGATGTTTTCGTTTGTGGTAAATGACCTATCACACCCCTAGGATAGAATCGTTAAAAAATCAGGTTTTGACCCCAGTGGTGGACTGGGGTCTCATTGAGTCTCACCTACGAACCACCGATATTGCTGGTTCTCCCTTGTGAAAAATAGTATCAACAACTGCCTGAATGGATCGTGAAGTTGAGATACCAACTTTATCATACACGGGAACAACAACCAGACCAAACTTCTTGGATGAGTCACCCAAACGAATCACACGTCCAATAGTCTGCGAAATACCAATGTAGTCCATATTGCGCATAAACAATACTGCCTCCAATCCTGATACATTAATGCCCTCAGATAGAATGCTATGATGTATCACAACAAACTTCTTGGATGAATCTTTGCCCCAGGCATTGAGAGTATCAAAAAATACCTCACGATTGACTTTCTTGCCGTCAATGACAGAACCAGTCTTGGCAGTAATCATCATCCAGGAATATCCACGTTTCTGTAGTTCAGAACAGAAAGGAGATTGTGATATCAACCCAACGATTTGCTTGGTGCTGCGAGCACAAATCAGAATCTTGCTGATGCTCTGATCATCAATCGTTTCCAGTAGATTGTCTGCATCTCTCTCATATATCATCTGCTTGTCTTGCACCATCGCAAGTTGCTTGATGACAACTTTAGGGGGCAATATGTAACCTTGATCCACCAATTCAGGAGCAGGAACTTGACAGATGACATTACCATAAACCTCAGGAAGATTCATTCCTGGTTTAGACACCGTAAGAGAATGTTTTGGAGTTGCAGTCATAAAGTAGCAACGATTTGCATTCGCAGAGAAGTGCTCTGTTGCAGGGAAAAAGTTGCGTTTGACGGAATTATGTGCCTCATCAAAATATATCGTATCAACATCAATCTCGGCATCAACCAGACGTTGAAGAGAGTTATAGGTTGTGAATACCAACTTGTGACGTGAGTTATGAGTATCCACCCACTGACGGATTGTATCCGGATTTGTGGTGGATTCGTGATGAGTTTCTCCACTGTGAACGTGAAGAACTTCTGCATTCACAATGAACTCCAGAAACTCACTGGATAACTGCTCTGCAAGCAGAATGCGAGGGCAAACAACAACAATGGTCTGTGGAGTTTCTTTAGCAAACTCTTTGAGTGCATCAGCAATCATAGTAAGAGTTTTCCCTGCCCCAGTTGGTTTTATAAGTTGACCTTTGTTGTGCTTGGACATAGCATCAACACCACGAATTTGGTGAGGACGAAGAGAAATCATTGGTTTGGTGATAATGATGAAGTTCAGTTTGCTTGTGTTTTCAGATTCTTAAGTTGCTCCTGAATACTGAGCATTGCCGAACGACTATATCCTGTCGCATAAGGATAAGATAGTTCACTACGTTTGGATTTGGAATCTACATTATAGCAAACATTAATCGCATCTGCAAGATGCTCAATCAGAGTCTCAAGAGTTGTGATCGGAACATTCACAGTTTTCATAATTTTGAAGTAGTTACACTATGGGGACACTTTACACGTCCCCCCTTATAATCATTTAGAAGTATATTTGTTCTTAAGTTCTTTTTCAGATTTAATTGGAGGTTTTCCTTCTTTCTTTCTCTTTGCGTTCACTGAATCAATAACCTCATCTCTTAATGCACGTTCACCTTTTTTAACAGTTGCTTTTTGTTCTTTATTTGAGAGACCAGATGGTTTAGGTGGAGTATATCCAGGAGCAGGTTTTGGTGCTTTTGTTTTAGTTGATAGAAGTGAAGATGCCCCTCTTTCTAAATCTCTTGGTTTTGGTTTAGTTTCTGTTGAAGATTGACCAGATTTTTTTGCGGCAATTCTTTTCAGTGCTGCTTTCTTTCTTTCTTCCTTTGATGCTGCCATTAGTGCTGCTGCAACTTTACTAGACCCACGTTCTCCTTCTGGTTGTTGAACTGTTACAGATGTTGGTTTTGGAACACCAATATCTTTACGATCTTTATATCTTTTACGAGGTGCAAACTTACCACCACCAATTGCTTTTTTTCCTGTAACTTCTGGATCAGTTTTTGTTCTTTTTCTACCGATACGTCCACCCTCACCAGGACTAATTATTTGTGCCCCAGACCTAAACTCAGCATCGTATGCTTCTTTACAAAATTCAGGAAAAGACTTCATTTTAGCAGTGTGGAGAACCTTTGATATATTTATACCATAAAGCACCTTCCCACCAAAAAGGCAGGAAGGTGGACACTTCTCAAACTGATTTTTTAATCAATACTCTTCGTCTTCAATTACCTCCTCGGTAGGTGAAACTTTTGGTCCTTTTGCTACGAGATCATTTTCTTTGAAGAAACGTATTCTTTCATGTCGGGCAAGAGTCAAAAGTTCATACTTTTCTTGTTGCTCTTCTGTGAAGTTGAAGTTTTGTTTCCTCCAAGAATCACGAAGTTCTTTGAGATGAGGCAGAACGTTTACAGTGTTGGTCATTTACTTGTTGAGGGGTGATTTGTAGAAACGTGTGAATGCAGTTACGATAATAATCAGTGTGGAGATAACACCGACAAAACCCAAATAGGTTACGGCATCACCAGTGAAATTGAAAGTGTCGGGAGTCATCATTAGTAATCAATGTTTGAGTTGAGATAATCATTGACATCGAACTTTTCATCTTGTTCGATAGATTCGTTCATCTCCTCTACAAAATCAAAAGAAGAGAACTCTTCAATTGAAATGTCATCAAAGTCGTCCATTTGTTTTCGGTGGTTACACTATAGGGACACTTTACACGTCCCCCCTTTTAGTTACGATTTAACAATTAAGATCTCATGAGACTCTTTTTTACTATGAGACACACCACGATCTTCCTTATTCTTTCCGACTCTTGTTTCTCCTGCTTGATATGAATAGTGCCATTTGGGATAATGTAACTCAAAGTCTTTATAATACTCACGGATTGTTTCGCAGTTATTATATGAGAGAATAAAACTACCTTTGTGATTATGTAACAAATCTCTCAACTTTTCATGATCAAATCCTTTATGATGCACATCAATGTTACAGTTAGGATACATTCCTTTTAACATCTTATTATCAGAATCCTTTTCCAAATAATATGGAGGGTCAAGATATAACAAATCATTTTGATAGTGTGGAATTACTTGATCAAATGTTTGTTCTTCTACATGTAGTTTAGGATTGTGATAAGATCTGATGTAATGTACCATCTTATCCCATTTTGTTTGACTTTCATATATTTTACTTATCCACCCCATATACATCGGACCATAAGAAAGATTATGATTAAAATAATAATATGCAGCAGCAGTAATGCTATCTAAATGAATAGGAGTACGTTTGTAATGATCAGTATTCCAATCTTTAAGCATTTCTTGTGTATAATCCCACTTAAGTAAAAGATCTTTAATTTCTTCGTATCTTTTTTTAGTAGGAGACAACTCCTGAAGTTTATCTGCAAACTCATTTGGTGAGATTAGCAAAACATTCCAGAAGTTGACAAGTGCATGAAAAATATCAAACCCATAAACATCAATATCTAATTCAGATGACCACTTAGACTCTAAACTACCTCCACCAATAAATGGTGAAATAATTCGTTGTGGATATGGAAGTTTTGGGATATGTTCAGTAATGATTTTATATGCTTTAGATTTACCACCAGCATATCTAATTGGTGTTTTCATACTCGGGGATCTGAGAATTTACTTGAAATCTTGACTGCATCAGAAATAGTTTCTTTACCAATGCGATAAGCAGAGGCAAAGTTTTGTGCTTCACAATATTCTGCATATTTTTCTAGAATAAAGTATAACACATAACGATTAGATTTCCTATCAGTGAATGGTTTCACCAAACCATCTTGTGAGATAACCACAGGGAGAACTTCAGTTATATATTTAAAAAACCTCTGTTTTCTCCCATTGGTTAAAGTATCAACAAACTCTTGCAACAGGACCATCGAACGAAGTGCAGTTCCATTCACATACTTTGTATTTGGAAATAGTTTTTTCCAAAGTCTATTACCCCTCAAAATTTTATCAAAATTGTCACTGCTATAATCAATAGTCATGAACCAAAATTGATAGAATCCTTTTAATTCCAGTGCATCATCTTCAGTAGAACCAAAAGATCCATCCACAATAAGATTCAGAGACAAGAGAACTTCCTGAACCCAAATTGCTTCTGGTTCTTTCCAAATAACACCTGCACGAATTTCTTCCAGTTTTGAAAGTTTTTTCCTAAAAGTATTAAGTTCGGTAAAAACTTTTGCTTCTGCCTCTTCACATTGCTGAAGAGTATAATCTTCGGGGTGCCTAATAATAGCACTCATATATGGATTTTCTACACAACTTTGTAGATATTTGATTCCCCTGTGTTGTCCATCAATGACTCTTGAACCACGTTCAGATTCAGGCAGAGAATCTGGCCGAATGGCAATCACCATTGGAAGAAGTAGTGTCCAATTCATTTGTCCCTGCTTTTTTAACGAAGATGCAGAGAGCAACCTTTGGTATTTTACTTCTGGTAAAAGTATCTGCACCTCAGTGCGTGTTAATTCTTTATATTCTAACTTAACTCCCATCGCACCAGTTGGTACGTTTAAATAGGCGAATTGTTGAGCAAGTTGCTCTAGAGTCTTAGACATAATAAATGCCTCCTTGGCATATTTTTGTTTTTGTATACACTATTTTGTGTATACGAATATTATATATGGGATTTTTAATTTCGTCAAGCAGAAACTACTTGATATGTTAGGTTTTCTTTAATAAAAGGATAAAGACCAGAAGCACGAACACCATGATTCATAGAACCACAATGATCTTTACCTCCACGAATCTCAAGATAAAAAATTTCTTTGTTCTCGGCACAAACAACTATTTTTGCACCATCAGTCACATGAACTTCATAATTAGAGTTTACATACAAATTAACCACATCTTTCATGTCATAAACAAAAGCATCTTCATCAATGTTTTTAAGAATTACTAACTTGTTTGCATCATAATTGTCACTAAACACTTTCTCAATTACATAACGAAAATTGTCTTTATTACGCAACCAGTTTGCTGCATTTTCAGCAGCATTAGAAAATACAGAAAAGAGTTCTGTATTTACCATATCATTGTTTTCAAATTTGAATTTGCGGTGGTTATATCCTGCAAGTTGAAACTTATAGACAGGATTGTTATTACCATAAAATTTCTCACTTTTATTTAATCTAGAAAGAAGTAACTGAATATTTTTTTCAGCACCTTTTACAGAGTAACGTAAATTTTCTTTAATAATATCAGGTTTTTGTTGTCCTTTTACAACATATGCAATGTTTCCTAAACGTTCAGCAAATACATCTTCTTTTTTATGCCCACCCTTTTTAACTTTAGATGCTAGATCACTAGTAGGAGCATGACGAGATCCATCATAACCTGATACAATAGTCATAATAATTTGTTTGGTTGGTGGTTACACTATAGGGACACTTTGCACGTCCCCCCTTAAGTTCTTATTTTGCACTTTCCTTGAAAAGATTTACATTACTCCAATCCTTTTTATATACAATCACGCATATATCCGCAGCACGATGAACTCCTACAGAAGTGCAGACACTCATATAATCATCACAAACAAATCGGACTTCTCCAATAAAGTTTTTATGTTCTACAATTACTCCCACTGCAAATGAGTTCATCTAAATGCTCTCTCCAGAGGTGTGATTTTGATTGGCATTGAAGTATATTGTGTAGTATTTTTAAAGTCTACAAGTTTACCAATGGTCTTACTATTTACAGGAGAATGAAACTTATAGGTCTTATAATTATAAAATCCCCATATGGTCTTTGTGAGTTTACCATTATTATAAGTAAATTCACGAGAACAACATAACCAAATCGCAAATACATCACGTTTGAACTGTTCTACAACATAGTAATGATCTTTTGGTGTTTTATGTAGAAACTGTGGAATCAAATCAATTGAGAGGGTCATCAGGAATGGAGAGAGCATCATAATCAGGATACATTACACTTACAATATATTGTGCTAAATCACGATTCGGAGCAATCACATCCACCGACACATCCAGATGATTAGGAACATCTTCGGGAGAATCTTGCATCGGCAGGGATATATCTACTCTCCAGACACGACCATTCTTGAGATGTGCCTCATAATCAACAATCATATCAGCACTCATTTGTTTTTTTTCCTCTGTGAAGTATTTAAGTTGAGCAATTTCAGATTCATATTCACGAACCTTATTTTCCAAGTATTTGATTCTTTTTTGATGATGTTCTGCAAGTTCGAGCAACATTCTTTGATTTTCTTTCATCATAGTTATGTTGTGAAGGAAGTTACAACACGGGATTCTTCATCTTCTGCAAGGGCAAATCTTTCTGCTTTGATTACATTCTCACGAAGTTTGCTATAATATTCAGTCCAGCCTTCATTGTCCCATTTAACTACAACATCAAAACATTCGTCATTATCCTCTGCAATCACATTTAACAATCCACCATATTCAGATTTCCACTGTGGAACAAAATAATCCAAGATGTAAAGAAACTTTTGTGCCATTAACCTTGCGATTCCTCACGATTTGTTTGATTATCATACCAGTTTTCATCTCCTTCGTCAAGTATATGGTCACTTGCTATGAACAAGAAACTCATTCCAGAAAAGAAAAGAAATCCCAATAAACTCATAAGAATCAAAGTCACGAACAGAACTCCGCAATAAAGTAATCAACGGTAATTTCAAGTTCTGCTGCTCGTGATTCTGCCCAGACAATAAAATCCTCCTGGAGTTTATCTACCTGTTGATCTTTACGAGATTTGTTGTAATTAATCATTTGGAAGCACCTTCTTTTACATTTTTTTCATAGTATTTTTTATATATTTTATCATCATTACAATCGGGATGCCACCCTGCCTGTGAACTACAGAACTCTACTTTTGCTTTTTGATAATCGTATGCCTTCAAAAGTTTAGCATCTCTTTGTATTGCCCAGGCATTCCACCCAAGAATACCTATCACACCAAGAAAAATGTAAATGAAATGAGTTCTTTTGAACACTTGAGATTTTCTCCGATTTACTTTTTTATTATAGCACAAAAAAAGACCCCTTGGAAGGAGTCTTTGTGTCAGTTTGGGAAGTGGTCTCAACCAATAATAGAATTTTTCCACTCTTCACTCATATTTGCCATAATCGCCAGAGCACTCTCATTAGTGTCGGCATAACCTTCATCAAGTAAGTGTGAGAGAACAAGATCATAGAGATCATAAGAGTTATTGAGTTTTTGTAATCTAGTCTTTTCAGCATGTTTTGCATTAGTAGCAGCAAGAAGTGATCTATTAATTGCACTGTTTGTGGGGTTAACAAAACGACTATTAATTCTATTTGCCCTTTTTGTTGCTTCGGGATCATTTCTTCTTTTCAGTGCATTTGCTCTTGCTTTTGCACGTTCAAGTGGTGGCATTTGCATACCAGCATCCGTTGAAGTTCTTGATCCTCTTTCTCCGATACTAGGAATATTTGCTACTGCATCTATTTTTCCACCACCTGTTACTTCATCAAGTGATTCTTCTTGCTCATAAACATCCAAATATGCTTCTGAAAGGTTGAGGTATTCCTGTGAGTTCATTTTACAATAACTTTTTAGTTATTTATATCTTATTATGTTTGTGGATTGCGAATATCAGTATCTCTGGTGCTAAAGTCTCTTTTTCTCCCACTATTTTTTTGAAATCCATGAGACTTATAAAACTTTGCTAACTTTGCCTTCTTACCTGGATCTGGATCTTGTGTAAGTGTCATTCTTTTGTTCTGTTTGTCCGCATACTTTGTAAGACCTTTCATTACTCTTGTTCCAATTCCTTTTCCTTGTTGCTTGGGTGGAACGAAGAGTTGATTTACACGAAGATCACCAGACTTATTATCATGTGAAACATCAACATTTGTTCCTGGATACTTTCTTCCATATGCCTTATCTATTTTAGCAAGAACTTCTTTTGGTGGTCTTGCTTCTTTTGCCTCTGCAATAAATTGAGAGAATGTTTTCATCTTACACCAGTTTCTATATCTTGTCTTCTTTGAGTGCCAGTTACTGTAATTGCTCTTGATCTTAATTTTTTTGCAGCAGGTGGTAGTTCACCCCATTCTGTTGGTTTATCTTTCCAATCATTATGAGGACCAATCTTTTCTTCACGACTTCTTGGTAATTTTGTTCTTTTTGGTGATTGTGGTTTTGATGGGTCTGCTGCCATAGAGAACTTTTCAACAATAGTATGAATCCACTCTTCACTCATATTTGCCATAATCACTAATGCACTCTCGTTAGTATCAGCATAACCTTCATCAATAAGATATTCTTTGATTGTATCAAAATCTTCTTTTCTTATTACAGTTCTATAACCACCTGCTCTTGTTTTATGTGCTCTCAATCCACCCTGAGTGTGTGCTGATCCTTCAGGATCTCTAACAGTTCTTGATGCCCTATCTTCAGGAGTCACACCAGGGCGTCCCCGTTTTCTCAAATCAGTTTGACGCTCTTTACCATCTAGATTAGATTTTATAGTTGCATCTCGGGGATCTTGGCCAGATTTTATTACGTCTTGAATATCCTTAACTTTTCTTCCTCTATCAAGGGAGGATGATTTTGTAGTGTCTAGTCTTCTATCAGCAAACCGTGATGGCGATGGTTCAGTAATATATCTGGCACCGTGGTTGTCCTGTGCCCCACTCATTTTTTGATTTGGAGTTCTACCTGATGGAAGTTTTTCATCAGGATCATATTTTCTTTCATCAAGTTCTTGGTAAATATCCAAATATGCTTCTGAAAGATTTCGATATTCCTGTGAATTCATCTTACAATAACTTTTTAGTTATTTATGTTATTTTACAATCCTCCAGTGCTCATTACCACCACGAGGTAATGTAAAGTAATAACACTTGTTTAGAGAAGCAAGAAAGAGCATTTCATTTTCTTCCTGCTCAACCACGCACGAATGAAAAGAATCCATAATATTTACGAATCTATCTTTTGCATCAGAAGAGACTGGTTGAACGGTCACGAACTTTTTTTTCATTGTCATTGGTTTGGAAGTTGCTTGGTTTGTTCACTCATCTAATATAAGGTATCTTTGGCATCTGGTGTGAGGTCTTGTGCCAGTTGTTTAGGTGTCTTCAATATAATCCCAATCAACAATTCCTGGAAGATCTACAGGAATCTTTTCTATTGCATGAGCAATACTGTCTGCTTGACAATTAAACTCAAAGATTTCACCATCCTCATCTAAATCTGATTTTGTGTAGAAGATTTTAAATTTCATTGAAAAATTTGATCATTTTTAAACCAGTGAAATGATTACACTATAGGGACACTTTACACGTCCCCCCTTATAATCATTTAGAATTAAAATAGCACATAAACTTTGATTTGTCAAGAGGTTAGTTACCAACTTTAACATATCTTGGAGTTTTAAGATCTTCTGCATAAATGTCTTCTATCTTAAATCTTATTCCTTTGAAAATAATGAAACCTCTTCCTGTTGCTAAAGCATACAAGGATAAAATCATTTTCTTTTTAAGTACTTTTTCAATTTGCACATTATGTTTTGCAAAAATGTATCCAAATTCAGCATTAGTTAATATCGTATACGATTTTTGTATTTTTCCAACTACTTTTTTCATAATCTTATCAGTTTCTTTCTTATCCTTTGATTTACTTGCTTCCAATATCAATTTATTCATTTCATTCAATGTAATATTTTTCAAACTCACAAATTTCCCCATACTATTACCGTTTGACAAATATTGAGTATATTCTTTATAAAATTGTTCTATGACTTTTAAATAATTTGTCTCTACGGATTCATATTTTGCTTCGTAATATCTTTGTGCGGGAGTTGTTTTTGTTTTTCCTTTGGCAAACAAAGCACCAGTTAATACTTTTGTTTTTCCATTTTCAACTGAAACCACTGCACCAATTTTTCCTTGAGTTGTTTCAAGAATTTTTGAAATCAATTTCTGATAATTTCCAGATGAAAAAATTGACGTATTTACACTAGAAAGTTTTAAATTACTTGGTATTTTTTGAATTTTATAAAGTTGATTTGACCCAGTAAATCCATTATCTTTACACGATTTATCAAAATAAAATTCTCTCTTTTTTGAAAGATCAGAAAAAAGTGTTTTTAATTCTGGAAACTCATCGGAAAGATCTTCAAATCTTGTTATTGTAGTTCCACCTTCATGATAACCACCTGCTTTATCTGGTTGGAAATAGAAATTATTACCTGCACCAAAGTTTGTAAAAATATTATATGATTTTACATTACCTTTGTAATTAAAAGTGTACTTAACTTCTAATCTATCGTTGGTAGTAAATTTAATATTATCATCTAATGTTATGAATTCATCTATTGCTTTTTCAAATTCTGGAAGTTTAGTATTTTTTTCTTTTACAAGTTTGAGAAGTTGCCCTACAAATTGCAAAAATTGATCATCTGAAGTTTCATTTGGAATATTTCCACTACTATGAAAAGAAAATGGAACTGCTGCAACATTATCAGGGACAGGAGATATTTTTTTTAAAGAAACTCCTATAACATCCTTGGATTCATAGAAAGCATTCATCATGCGAGTGTATCTTATTACTGTCAAATTTGATTTTGATATTATATTTCCTTTGAACTTTAAAATATCTTTTTCTTCAGTTAAAGATTTTAAGGTATTTTTTATTGAAGCAAGATCTGTTTTAATATTATCCGCATCTTGAATTCTTTTTAAAAACTGCGTCAATCTTGGATTATTATTTCTTGGGCATAAAAATATATCAGAAATATTTAACTTATCTGCATTTAAGTTAGCAATAATTCCATTACTTTTACCAGTTTTAAACTTATATAATTTTGAGATTGCAGATGATGCTTTTGTTTTTAATATTTCTCCAATATTTCCACGAGTACCATGTTTTGCAACACCTTTGGTATTTGATCCAACACCACAAAAGATATAATTAGAAAGATTTAAATTTAATCTTTGACGAATTGCAAGAGCAGTCATGTAAGATCCTTTTATCCATATCTCATCTTTTGCAAATCTTTTCTGTAATTCTCCGCTTGTTGTAACTTCTAATTGACAGACATTTTTAACTTTATTCCAATCTTGTCCAGGTGCTTGGATAAAATTATAAAAATCATCATAAGTTGCATCTCGATAAAAAGACAAATATCCCAAAGCAATACATGCAAGATCTTCATTCTGTTTAACTATATCTGCCATAATACTTTTTCAACTATTTAGAAAAAAAAGAGAGATATTTCTATCTCCCCTTTCTAATAATAGGTTGTGGATTACGAATCATTCTTTTATTCGCATAATTAGCATCCATTGCAACATGTCCAGTTCTTGTATTCTGTACAACTGGTTTTTCTGTACTTGTTTTTGGTTTTGATGTAAGTCCTTTTGGAATATCAGATGTCTTTTGTATACTTTGAGTAGATACACGATACGACACTACTGCCGGTTTTTTATTTCTTTGTTTTGAGGTAAACTCTGCGTATTTTGCTGCTTTCTTACGATCAGGAGTTACATAATGTCCAGGACCCTCACTTCCTTGCAAAGAAGGTTTAGGTCCTGTATTTTTAATAGATGTTACAGAGTCTTTATCAGAACCATGATGAAATGTTTTAAGACTAATTCTTTTTGTTGCTTCTTCTAAAAACTCAGAAAACGTTTTCATATGAAAAAAACAACCTTTACATATTTATAATATCAACTTTGCAAGGTCTTTATATCTTCTTCAAAATCTGTAATTTGTTTCTTGTCGTGATAATAAGTCCACATCGCATTATGTAGGGTCATCAACTCATCGATAAAAAATGCCTCTGGATAAACACCAAGTTCATGCATCAGTCCTCGGTGTGATGTTCCTTCTCTTTCTGCCTTACATATAATATAACAAAATGCCTCAACTGCCTTATACTTATCCTCGGCAGAGAGCATATGATACCACCCTACAGATGCCTCAATACTTTTCTGATGTGCCACTGCAAGATCTTCTCTCAATTTTATCATTTCTGGTGAATTAAGAGACTCTAATAGGGTATTCTTCTTTGATTGTTCTTCCTGAAATTTAGGAGAGTCAATCAGTTCTCCAGTTGAAACCTCATTAAATCCAAATGGTTTTTTCACTTTATTGTCCATAAGGGTTTTCTCCTCCTTCGTATTTTTTCATCATACCCTCAACTTTATCCAATAACTTATCAGTCTGAATAAGTTGATCCAATTTTGCAATCATATCTGCAATCACGCAAGAAACATATGGAGATTCTTGACGTGCAGAATATGAAAGTGCATTTCTTAAATGACTTTCTGCTTCTTTTACACTTTCTTCAACCGAGTTCGACAATGCCATAGTTATAATCCGGGTGTTGTTTTTTGAATTCCAGAAGTTCCTTTTCTGTCTTAAAGTATCTACAGAGGGAAGCATTTGGATGCTCCTTATAAGTCCATTTGAGTTTTAACATAATCAACAGGCATCCATATTCATAATCCAGAAACCATCATCAGTCATCGTATATCCCGCAGCAATCATCTCATCATCAG